>Ga0209013_10000172_pt1 | contig 53294 bp, 47 predicted proteins | sample Cruoilmetagenom2_FD_187291 | JGI IMG/M metagenome (GOLD analysis project Ga0209013, IMG submission 187291) | Oil polluted marine microbial communities from Coal Oil Point, Santa Barbara, California, USA - Sample 2 (SPAdes) (version 2) | ecosystem: Environmental > Aquatic > Marine > Oil seeps ...
CATTTGAATATGAAACTCGTTATTCATTGCTTGTTATTAATACTTGATCACACTCAATAGTAAGGATATTTATTCCTGTTTAAACTATTTACTCAATGATTCCTTCATATGAGAATTCGTATGTAGTTTATGAGACATTCTCTCACCACAAAGACTTCAAGACACTAAGAAACACCAAGTTTTTTAAATTATTTTCTTTGTGTCCCTTGGTGGCTTTGAGGCTTGGTGGTTGACATTCACAATGGATCGGCGCCCAACATAATCATAAAGACGGACTACTAATCTCTCATTACCTGCCACGTTCTACATGATACTCATTATATTCCAAGAAATCGATCAAACCAGTGCAAAACGACCGACAAGCCTGATGTCGCGTGATGAGCTGCCCAGGAGGACTTCGAATTCTCCACTTTCCGCGACCCAGCTCCATTTGGAAGGATCGTAGAAACTGAGCGCCTGGTGATCGAGGGTGAAGGTCACAGTTTTTAACTCACCGGGCTCCAAATAGATCTTCTCGAACGCTTTCAATTCTTTGTCAGGGCGCTTGAGACTGGATTCCACATCCCGTACGTAAACCTGCACAACCTCCGCCCCTGGGCGCCGGCCGGTGTTCTGCACATCCAGGCTGACCTTGATCTGATCGTCGAATGTATACTCGGCCTTTTCCAGTGATAGGTTGCTGTATCTAAAAGATGTATACGAAAGGCCATGCCCAAAGGGGAAAAGCGGCTCGATGAGCTTCTTATCGTAGTACCGGTAGCCGACGAATATGCCTTCGCCGTAACGAACTTTCCCATTCTCACCCGGATAATTATTATAGGCCGGATTATCCTCCAGACGCCTGGGGAATGTTGTGGGCAGTTTCCCGGAAGGGTTCACATCCCCAAAGAGCACATCGGCTACAGCGTTCCCCGCCTCCTGCCCCCCATGCCATGATTGGAGAATGACCGGCACATCATCCAGCCAGTCCATCGTCACAGGCGCACCCGTGTTGAGCACCACGATCGTATTGGGGTTGGCTTCCGAAACCCTGCGGATCAATTCATCCTGGTCGCCGCGCAGCGCCATATCGGCGCGGTCGTACCCCTCGCTCTCCCACTCGCTGGTCAGTCCGGCAAACACCAGCGCCACATCACACCTGGATGCCAATGCGACTGCCTCTCCTATCGGATCCGCTGCGGTTGGCGGCCAGCAGCCAAGACGGATCATACGCCACGGAGTAAACCCACGCCAGCCATATTCCACGGTCAGTTGATATTCAACCTCGGCTTCCAATGCGACCTGTGCAGTGAGTTCTCTTTTATCCCATGGGTATTCGTCCACTACTTCGCTCACGTGCCAGTTATCGATCAAAGTTTTGCCATCGATGGACAGACGGAAAATGCCGTTCCCCGTCAACCCAAAATCGTAGCCGCCGGACATTTCTGGTCTGAACTTGGCCGACAAACGGGCCGAAAATTCAGTCGACGCAATGGGCGCCAACAGCTCATCCGACCAGGTGACCAGCGCCCTGTCAGTAAATTTTGTCCCCCGGGGCTCCCCTGTTAATCCAATATTATCGAAAAGCTGCAGTGTGAATCCGTGGCGGTCGCCGTTTATTTCCGTCAGCGACCCCAATTCGATCAAGGGTAAAGATTTGTGAATCGGGCATCCGAGCGCGTAAGCTACGTCCACCTTATCCGGGACTTTACTGCGGATACCATCGAGGGGAGATACCGTATAGTGCGGGACGACGGCCGAGCTGCCTCCACCCATCACCTGCGCCCATTTTGCGTTTTCCCCAATAACGACCACTGATCCGAGCTTCTCGATTTCGAGAGGCAGCAGCCCATTATTTTTCAGCAGAACGATCGATTCGCTGGCTGCCTGCCGCGCCAACCGGCGATGTTCTGGCTTATCTGCGGAAGCTTCAGGGGGACTATCGGGAGTCTTGAAAGCGCCCGTCCTTTGGATGGTATTCAGCAGGCGCCGCACCTTATCATCGAGTTCAGCTTCGGTGAAATCGCCCTTTTCCAGGGCCAGGAGCACATCACTTCCCATCCAGCGTGCCGGTCCTGGCATCTCCAGATCCAACCCACCGGCAGCGGCCCGGTCGCTGTAAGTACCGCCCCAATCCGAGATCACCAGGCCGTCAAAGCCCCACTCCTCCTTCAAAATTTCCAACAGCAAGCGTTTGTTCTCGCTGCAGTAGGTGCCGTTCACTTTGTTGTAAGCCGACATCACCGTCCAGGGTTTCGCTTCACGTTGAGCTACTTCAAATGGCACCAGATATATCTCCCGCAGAGTGCGCTCGTCTAGTTCAGAGCTGATGCTCATGCGCTCGAACTCGGAATCGTTGCACACAAAATGTTTGATGCAGGCACCAACCCCTTCACTCTGAAGACCGTTGATGTATGCTACGGCCATCCTGGCGGTCAGATAAGGGTCTTCCGCATAGCACTCGAAGTGGCGGCCAGCGAGTGGCGATCGCTGGATGTTCACCATAGGCGCCAGCAGGATGTGGGCACCTTTAATTTTCGCTTCTTCCCCCAATGCCCGACCAACCGGCTCGATCAATTTTGTGTTCCAGGTTGCGCCCAAAGCAACCGGCGCAGGGAAACAGGTGGATCGCGGGCTGGAGCTGCCCTGCGAGCCGCGCACCCCGACCGGTCCGTCCGAAAGTTTTATGGACGGGATACCCAGGCGTTTTACAGGCACTGTGTGCCACAAATCCGCCCCCGCCAGCAGTGAGACTTTTTCTTCCAGCGTTAATTCTTCAATTAAATGATCAACGTTGTTATCAGCCATGACAAATCCTCCAGAGATAAATTATATCTGGAATTACAAAAATTTATTTCGGCATACAAATGATAGCCAATGAAATATCTCAATGCTCTCAATCCTGATAATTTCATCTTTCAGTGGTATGATTCGGTCTGCCTAAATTTAACAATATTAAAAGGAGACCAATTATTCATGACCCAAACTAAGCTCCCCTCTCGCGAGGAAATTCCCGTCGAACAGACCTGGAACCTGGACAGTATATTCCCCAATATCGAAGCCTGGGAAAGCGCATACAAAGAAGTAGAGACAAGAATGCCCGAACTGGCTGAATACCAGGGAACGCTCAGTGACGGTCCCAAAACCCTGCTGGCGTACTTCGATAAATCACAGCAGATGTTACGCCTGGCGATGCAAGTCATGGTTTATGCCGCGCTGGATCAATCGACCGATGTCTCGGACACCACGGCCGCGGCGCGAGCCGGGCAAGGGCGGGGCTTAATGACTAAAGTCTTCGCAGCCAGTTCGTTCGCCGAACCGGAACTGATGGAGATTGGTTTTGAGAAGCTCAACCAGTGGACCGCTGAGCAGCCCGAGTTAGCGCTCTATAAACATTATTTCGAGGATCTCGAACGACAGGCCGAACATGTACGCTCCAAGGACGTCGAAGAAGTCCTGGCTTTGGCGATGGAGCCTATGCAGCCCAATACGCCATATACCATGCTGGTCAACGCCGAACTGAAATTCAAACCAGCCACCAGCAGTGATGGCGCCGAGATGGAGATCGGACAAAGCAGCATCGGTTCCCTCACCACAAACCCCGACCAGGAAGTGCGGCGCACGGCACACGAAAACTACGCTGACGCCTATCTGGAATTCAAGAATACCATAGCGAGTATCCAAACCATGGCATTCCAGAGGGACGCGTTCAATGCCCGGTCTCGTCGCTACGGTTCAACGCTGGACGCCTCTCTCGACCCAAACAATATCCCCACGGAAGTATTCCACAACCTGATTGAGGTATTCAAGAAGAACTTACCCACCTGGCACAAGTACTGGCGTGTTCGACGCAAAGCCTTGAAGCTGGACAAGTTTCATGTCTCCGATATCAAAGCGCCATTGGCGGATGATAAAGTGGATGTCCCATATGCTCGGGCCGTAGATTGGATTTGTGAGGGTATGGCGCCGTTAGGCGATGAATACGTCAGCGTCCTGCGGGACGGCTGCACAAAAAATCGCTGGGTTGATTACGCCCGCAATCGAAGTAAACGCCAGGGCGCATTTTCCTGGGGCTCATACGACACACAGCCCTTTATCATGATGAGCTACGCGGATGACGTGTTCAGCATGAGCACCCTTGCGCACGAGCTGGGCCATTCCATGCACTCCTACAACACCCGGAGCACCCAGCCCTACGTATATGGGAACTACTCATTGTTCGTCGCCGAAGTGGCTTCCAATTTCAACCAGGCCATGGTGCGTGATTATCTGTTCAAGACCCAGAGCGATCCCGCATTCCAACTGGCGCTTATCGAGGAAGCCATGTCCAACTACCATCGCTACTTCTTCATTATGCCCACCCTGGCCCGGTGGGAGCTGGAGATGCACCAACGAATCGAAGAGGGCGCACCGGTCAATGCCGATATATACACGAAACGTTGTGCTGAACTTTTCAGTGAGGGGTATGGCGATGAGGTTGTTTACGACAACGACCGGATCGGCATCACCTGGGCGCAGTTTGGTCACATGTACATGAATTACTACGTTTACCAGTATGCGACCGGGATCTCTGGTGCGCACGCGCTTGCGGATGGCGTTCTAGCGGGGGAGGACGGCGCGGCCGAAAGGTATCTGGATTTCCTCAATGCGGGCAGTTCCCTGTACCCGCTGGATGCCCTCAAACTGGCCGGCGTCGATATGACAGTTCCAGAGCCAGTCGAGAGCGCCTTCGCCGTGTTAGCGGACGTCGTCGACAGACTTGAAGCTCTGGTCGGATAAATTATAATGCGGTAACTATGATCCTGGTTACTGGCGGCACGGGATTTGTCGGGAAGGTCTTGATTCGACAGCTGGCTGAGAATGATTATCCCGTCCGCACTCTAATTCGCCCATCACAAGATTCACCCGACCTGCCGACCGGCATCCCCGTAGAAGTGGCTGTGAGCAGCCTGACGGACGAACGCGGTCTGCGGGGCGCCATGGTGGGCGTGGATACCGTGTACCACCTGGCGAGCGCCGAATGGCGTGGGGCACGCGCTGACCTGATGCAAACTGACATCCAGGGCAGCCGGGCAGTCGTACAGGCTGCCATTGAAGCGGGTGTCAAACGTCTTTTTTTCGTCAGCCACCTGGGGGCGGACCGGGCATCGGCTTATCCTGTGCTTAAAGCCAAGGCCATCAGTGAAGAACACATCCGCCGCAGCGGCATCGATTACACCATCCTGCGGACTGCCATCTTGTATGGTCCGGATGACGGGTTAACATCCGGTTTAGCGCGCCTGCTCAGCGCCTTTCCCTACTTCTTCTTCATGCCCGGCGACGGGCAAGCGCTGCTGCAGCCGCTGTGGGTTGAAGATTTAGTCACCTGCCTGACATGGTCGTTAGAGGAACCGGATACCATAAACAAAATGGTTGAAATCGGCGGGCCGGAATATCTGACGATCACCCAGATCATCGAGCTGATCATGGAAAAGATCGACATCCGCCGCACCGCTGTCAACGTCAACCCCCCATACATGCGCGTGATGACCGTGATATTAGAATCCTTCTTCCCCGGACTGCCGGTGTCTGTCCACTGGTTAGATTACCTGGCCGCTAACCGTACATGCGCCTTAGATACGGTGCCGAGAATATTTGGATTGCTGCCATCCCGGATGTCACACCGTCTCAATTATCTGGAAGGCCTGCAGTGGCGCCAACCACTGGTCCGGTCGTTCATGAGGCGCCGGCGATGAGAACTTTTTATATATCGATTCGGGTGCTCTGCCGTCACTATCCAAACGCAGCATTTATAACCCAACGGAGTAAGCCATGCTGACCTGGATCAAAGGATCGCCATACCAGCTGCGGGTGCTGGAGAGCGCCGAAGAGATGCGGGCCGTCGAAGAACTGCAGCGGACTATCTGGCCGGGGAACGAGACAGAAGTTGTGCCCGGGCATATACTGCTTACGTTTGCCCACAACGGTGGCCTGGTAATCGGCGCCTACCAACTGCCACCGGACACACCTGGTTTGAACGCATCAGGGAGCGATATTGAGATCACGGACTCTATCGAGCCCCCTCCCGGAACACCGATGGTAGGATTCGCATTCGGCTTCCCGGGTTTGTATTCAACCCCGGACGGGCTGCGGATGAAACATTGCTCACACCAGCTTGGTGTACTGCCACAAATGCGCGACGGAGGTATCGGCTTCGCACTGAAACGCGCCCAATGGCAGCTTGTGCGCAGCCAGGGTGTCGACCGCATTACATGGACCTACGATCCATTACAGAGCCGCAACGCTTATCTGAACATCGCTCGCCTGGGCACGGTATGCAGCACTTACATCAGGGACGCCTACGGAGAGATGACGGACGGGCTCAATGTCGGGATACCGTCCGATCGATTCCAGGTAGATTGGTGGGTAAACTCCCACCGTGTAAACCGGCGTCTAAGCAAACGCGCCCGCAGGAGGTTAGACCTGGCGCATTTCCTGGCTGCGGACGCAGAGATTATTAACCCGACCAAAGCCGGTGTTGACGGATTTTCAACGCCGATCTCCACCGACCTTCCACCGGACCTTGAAACCGGCTGGGCCCCTGGCGGTGGTCCGCCCATCATATTACTCGAGATCCCGGCTGACCTATCAGCCATCAAAGCCACCGATCTAGAATTGGCCGTGACCTGGCGGGCACACACCCGAGCCCTCTTTGAAAGGCTGTTCGAGCTGGGATACCTGGTGACAGACTTCATCTATATGCCCGGTTCATCACCACGCAGCTTCTATGTTCTCATCGACGGAGAGACTACACTATGAAATTCGATCGCGTAAATCTGCACCATCTTCGAATGACCCTGCAAACTCCGTTCGAGACATCCTTTGGCAGCATCGACACCCGGGACTGCATACTGGTGGAGGTGTTTTCAGACGGCCTGGTCGCATACGGTGAATGCGCCGCCGACCGGGACCCGGGTTATTCTTACGAATGCTCCGCCACCGCCTGGATCATACTGAAAGATTTTCTCATACCTGCGCTGTTGGACCAGGAATTCGACAGTCCCACCCAGTTTGACCAACGAATAGGTTTCGTGCGCGGCAACCCGATGGCCAAAGCCGGTCTGGAGATGGCGTTCTGGGACCTGGTGGGTAAGCGGTCAGGAAAGTCTCTCCGCGAGATGTTGGGGGGGACCCGGGATCGGGTGGCAGTTGGTGTCTCGATTGGCATCCAGGATTCGCCCCATTCCCTGGTAGAAACGGTCGGAGATTACCTGGATCAGGGCTACGGGCGCGTCAAGATCAAAATAAAACCCGGTCGCGACGTTACCGATACACAGGCTGTTAGAGAGAAATTCCCGGATTTACCCCTCCAGGTGGACGCAAATTCCGCCTACACCCTGGAAAATTCATCCGCTCTCCTGCCGCTGGATACGTTGGACTTATTGTTGATCGAACAACCCCTGGCGGAGGACGACTTGTGGGATCACAGCCGGCTGCAGGCCCAATTCAAAACAGCCCTGTGCCTGGACGAAAGCATCCTGTCCAAACGGCACGCACGCCAGGCGCTCGAAATGGACGCCTGCCGCGTGATCAATATTAAAGCCGGACGTGTTGGCGGCATCGGCCAGGCGCGCGCCATACACGATCTCTGCCAGGAACAAGGGATACCGGTCTGGTGCGGCGGGATGCTGGAAACCGGTGTGGGACGCGCCGCGAACCTGGCCCTGGCATCGCTGCCAAACTTCAAGCTGCCAGGCGATATCTCGGCAACGGACCGGTACTACGCTCAGGACATCACCCAGGAGCGTTTCACCCTCAACCAGGGCAGCACCATCAACGTACCCGACTCGCCCGGACTGGGCATAACGATCGACATGGATGCGGTAAAAAATGTAACAATCCAGCACGTCTCACTGCCAGCGAAGTAGACGAATTACAGAAGGCTGCTTTTTACTCATCACTCATCAACATATACCATTACTATCAATAATCATTCAAATATAACCGAGGCCCCCATGCAAATCTACGATATCAGCGTCAGCATCTCTCCTTCCCTGCCGGTATGGCCAGGCGATCCGAAGGTCTCTTTGGAGCGAATTGCTAAGATCGAGGATGGGGACGAGGCGAATGTGTCCCGCCTGGCGATGTGCGTGCACAGCGGCACACACATCGATGCACCCTATCATTTCCTGGGTGATGGCAGCGTAACAGTTGACGCCGTTCCTTTGAAGCAGTTGATCGGGCGCGCCCACGTGCTGCATATACCTGACGAAGTGAACCTGATAACGGCCGATATTCTGAAATCGGCAGCAATCAATCCGCGTGCGCGCCGAGTGTTAATTAAGACTCGTAATTCAGCAAACTGGGAACAAAGGGAGGGAAAGTTCCAGGAGGATTTCGTCGCCATCAGTCCTGACGGAGCCAGCTTCCTGGTGGACCGGGGCATCCAGGTTGTGGGCGTGGATTACCTCTCTGTTGCTCCCTACGAGGACACCAGCCCGACCCATAAAATCCTGTTAGCTGCGGGGGCCGTCATCATCGAGAGTCTGGACCTGTCAGCAGTCCCAGGCGGCCGCTATACAATGTACTGCCTGCCGATTAAAATCGAGGGTTCGGATGGCGCCCCGGCACGCGTTATATTGATCGGTCCTTGATCCCGTCAACGGGGTTTTCGCCGTTAGTGTGTTTCTGACACCGTCAGTCCATCATTGACGCCGGGCATAGGCAAACTGATCCCACCATCGACGACGATTACCTGCCCGCAAATCATGCGCGCAGCCGGGCTGCATAGGAAAGCGACCACTCCGGCTACATCTTCCTTCAAAACCAGGTCGCCGGCAGGGGTGTTGGCTACCACTCGCTCGATGATCCCCTCGTCCCTTCGCAGAAAATCAAAGTGGCGCAGCGCGTCGGTATCCACAACGCCTGGCGATACGGCGTTAACGCGGATGTTTTTTGGCGCGAGTTCAACCGCCAGGTAGCGGACGAGCGCCTCTTGAGCAGCCTTGCTGGCGCCAACGGTTACATAGTCCGGTATCACTCGTGTTGCGCCAGCGCTGGTGATGCTGACGATCACCCCCCCTCCACGTTTCTCCATTAATGGCACCGCTCGCTGGGTAGAAAAGAGCAGCGACCGAGCGTTGATGTTCATCGACCAGTCCCAGCCCTTGGGCCGCTGCTCCATAGCAGGTCTGTTGTATCCGGACGCGGCGTTGCTAACCAGGTAATCGAGCCCATCGAACTCACTTTCAACCTGGTCAAACAACCCGTTGATATCATCCAGGTTCCCAATATTAGCCTTCACTACCAGTGCCCGCCGGCCAAGTTCACGGATTTCGGCCGCGGTATTCTCAGCGGGTGCTCGATTTCGGAAGAAATTTACCACCACGTGCGCGCCGTTTCTGGCGAAGTGCAGTGCGATCTCTCGTCCAATCCCGCGACCAGAACCCGTTACAAGGACAACATTATCAAAAAACTGTGAGGACTCGCTCATGCTGTGCTCCATCTTAATTAAATTTGTTAAATAATTCCTTCTGATTTTTCTGGTTTATCTATAAGCCCTATATAGAATACCAGATCGGCCAACTGATTATAACCAAAACCAAAGCCACCGGTAGATTTACCCGGTGGCCTTAGCGTAAAAAGTGTAGGTTGTGCCTTGATCAACCCCGTTATTAATAATTATGTATGATCATGTCAGTGAATATCAGTTCATTCGACGAATATTTCGACGTGCTCGCCGTCCTCCTCATCCATGACGTCGATGATCTTCCCTTCCAGATCGGAATGCAGGACATCTCTCAGCTCTCCCAGATCAACATCCGCTACTTCAGGCGCAAATTTAGCGCCAACTTTCAAGCCCCAATCCATCAAACCGAAGGGGATGCTTACCAGGGCTTTATTCCTGCCCGTAACGGTGTCGGTAACGCGCACTTTAAACCAGCGCCGCTCCTTAACCGAAGGTTTGATAGCTCGAACAGCCTGCTGCTCTTTGAACGTGTCCAGCAAGGAGGCGCCTTCATCAGCGCTGATCTTTCCGCTCTCGATCATTTCCAGGATCCTCATTCGATCTTGATGGCTGTGTGATGTTTCTCCGGTCATTGTGGTTTCTCCTTTGATTGATGTTAGATGTTAGATTTAATTATGTAAATATCGTATTTAACTTTATAAATATATTATACATAAAACTTTATGTTTGTCAAGGACAATATTTATATTATGTATATCGGTGTTTGATTTCATCAAAGTGAGTTGAATTTAACGAAAAAAAAGCCGTCCTATTAGAGGGCGGCTCTGATAAAGTTGTAGAACAAGTTGTCTGCTTGTTTATTTCGAACAAGAATACATCTTGTTCACCAAAAAGCGTTGATAGGGTATAAGGATTTTAGGATGGTTCCACTATTTATAGGACTTACGCAGTTCAGGGTTGCCAGGGGTGTGGTCAGCGCCCAAACTCTTGAGCACTTCATCCGCTTCGGGTCCCAGCAGTTCATATTGGATGGTCTGGTCATCGAGCCGCTCTACGCAGACTTTATCCATAAAAAAGATGCAGTTTTGCAGGAATTTTTCGGTCTGCCTGCCGCGTCCTGGTAATGTGGTGGCGATGATAGAACCTTCGGCGCCCTGATCCCCGTTGGTGTGAATTTCATCCTGATAGACATACAGCACATCCAGGATGCGAGCGCTCGGAGATGTCAGCACGGACGGCAATGCAATACCGCTCTTCAGATTACGCAGATCGTTGGTGGTCTGGCGTTGTAGAAAATCGATCCGATCCTCACCACTGATTCGTAAACAACCAACGTCCGGGATACGGTAAAACGCGGCGTTTTTGTAGGCGGCCTCATAAGCATCGAGCGAATCCAGGTTCATTGCACGTCTCCAAATAAAAGAAGCGCGAACGGGATCCTTATTAAGGTTCTCCTTTCACGCTTCATTGGTAGTGATATGAGTTTAAATTTATCAGTTATGCAGCAACCGGCACGGGTGTCCCGCTGGTCTTTGGATGAGGAGTCGGGAAAATTTCTTCAAATTCTTCGCGTGATATCGTTTCCCTCTCTAACAAGCGGGTGGCAACGGCGTCCAGCATATCCCGATAATCGACCAGGATTTGACGCGCCCTGTCATGGGCGTTGCTGACCATATTGCGCACTTCTTTATCAATTTGTTCGGCTACTGATTCCGAGTAATCGCGCTGTTCCGAAATCTCCCTGCCCAGGAATATCATTTCATCCTTTTGACCGTATACCATGGGACCAAGCTGGTCGCTCATACCCAGGCGGGTCACCATGGAGCGCGCCATTTTGGTTACCCTCTCCAGATCGTTCGCAGCACCGGATGTGATGTCATCGAAGACCAGTTCCTCAGCGGCTCTCCCACCGAGCAGACCAACCATGTCTGCGAACAGCTTATTGCGCGCCATCAACGTACGGTCCTCTTCAGGCAGCGCCATTGTGAAACCGCCCGCCATGCCGCGTGCGATGATGGAAACCTTATGTACGGGGTCTGCTTCCGGAAGAACATTCATAACCACCGCATGACCTGCTTCGTGGTAGGCGACGATGCGCTTTTCTTCTTCGCTGATCAAGCGACTCTTGCGCTCCGGTCCAGCGATCACACGTTCGATGGCTTCTTCAAGCTCAGACTGACCGATCAGCTTTAAGTCTCGCCTTGCAGCCAGGATGGCGCCTTCGTTTACCATGTTCTCCAGGTCCGCGCCTACAAAACCGGGTGTTGAACGGGCCAGAACCGCCAGATCGACATCCGGCGCAAGCGGTTTTCCTCTGACATGGATTTTGAGGATGGCCTCGCGTCCGCGCATATCCGGCCGGTCCAATACAACACGCCGGTCGAAACGACCAGGTCGCAGCAGTGCGGGATCGAGGATATCTGGCCGGTTTGTTGCGGCAACAATGATCACATTCGTATCCGTCTCGAAACCGTCCATCTCAACCAGCATTTGGTTCAGCGTCTGCTCGCGCTCATCGTGGCTGCCGCCTAAACCGGCTCCACGTTGGCGGCCAACCGCATCAATCTCATCGACGAAAACAATGCAAGGGGAATTGCGCTTCGCCTGTTCAAACAAGTCTCGCACACGGCTGGCACCGACACCAACAAACATCTCAACGAACTCAGAACCCGAGATCGAAAAGAACGGTACGGCGGCTTCGCCTGAGACGGCCTTAGCCATGAGAGTCTTGCCGGTACCGGGCGCGCCGACCAGCAGCACACCCTTGGGTATCCTTGCTCCCAATGCGATAAATTTTTCCGGCTCACGCAAGAACTCGACAATTTCTTTCAACTCTTCTTTAGCTTCTTCAACACCAGCCACGTCCTGGAAGGTCACGGTCGGTTGATCGCCGGTGAACATGCGTGCGCGCGATTTCCCAAAAGAGAGCGCCTGGTTATTGCTGCCCTGCGCCTGCCTGAAGATGAACCAGAAAACGCCTGCCAGGATAATAAACGGTAGAATGTAGCCTAAAGCGGTGATGATTCCAAGCCAGGCGCTGGGCGCCTTAACCAGGATTTCCACCTTCTGGGCATTGAGCTGTTCCGTCGATACACCATATTCTTTGAGCTGTTCGACGAGTGTAGAATTTCCCTCAAATTGGGAAGTTCTCATTTCTTCTTCGCCCAGATACTCAACGATAATCCTATTGTCGTCGATTTCAATCGTATGGACCTTCCCGGCCTGGATATCCGCAGCCAATTGATTGATAGAGAGTGACTCCTGGCTGTTGTTACCTGTCTGCAGCTGGGATACAACGATCGATATTATTGCCACGAACAGCAATAAGTAGATTATCGTAGACCTGTTACGGGTCGGATTCACATTACCTCCAAAGTTTAAACCACAAAACGAACTTAGTTAAATGGATTGTGTAAGAACAGGAAATCTTACACAATCTTTCTGTGCATTATACCAATCTATACATAATTAGATAGTCCGAAATGTTAGAAAGCGGGATTTCTAACAACGTTCTAACAATTATTATTCGGGGTTTTTTTTCGATTAAAACGACCAATCCTTACTTACTTAGGAGTGAAAGTCTCGCCCTGACACGCACAATATTACTGGAAACGACCCCAGATGAGCGCATCGATGCGGCGCAGGAAACGTAAGATCAGGGAGCGGATGCGAGCATAAATGCGGATAACGCCCGGCACCACTCTGATGCGGGTTGGGAATGGACCGCTCCATTGGACGACCGCAGCTCCCCATGTCAAACCGGCGCCAAAACCCACAAACACAATTCTATCGTTCGCCCCAACCCTGCCGTCCTGGATCGCTTCACAAGCGGCAATGGGTATGGATGCCGTGGACGTATTTCCGTAACGATCCAGGTTGATCACACAGCGCTCCAGGGGGATATTAAGGTTACGGACAGCGGTCTCGATAATCCGGCGGTTGGCCTGATGCGGAATCACCAGGTCGATATCCTCGATCTCCAGGTTTGCATCTTTTACAGCTTCAACGGTGGCTTGCGTCATGACGCGTGTGGCAAAACGGAACACCTCACGCCCGTTCATGTCAATAAAATGAAGCCCTTCTTGCACAGTTTCGATGCTAGCCGGCAGGGCGCTGCCCCCCGCAGGTACGCTGAGCAGATCTGCCCCTGATCCATCGGAACGCATAATGGCCGACAGCAAACCGGCCTTCTCCTCCGAAGCCTGCAGCACGAAGGCTCCCGCGCCATCGCCGAATAGGATGCAGGTGTTGCGATCCTTCCAATCCACGATACGTGAGAGCGTTTCGGAGCCGATTATGAGCGCGTTGTGCATAGAACCTGATCGAATCATCTGCGTGCCTAAATTGAGCGCGTAGATAAAACCGGTGCAGGCTGCCAGCAGGTCAAAAGCCCCCGCCCTGACCGCACCCAGGTTGTCCTGGACGATGCAGGCCGTGGCCGGGAAGAGGTGCTCGGGAGAAGACGTCGCCACGATAATCAAGTCGATATCCATAGGACGGAGATTGGCTACCGCGAGCGCATTAAGCGCCGCCTCGGTTGCCAGCGAAGCGGTAGTCTGGTTTTCATCAGCCACGCGGCGTTCACGAACACCGGTACGCGAGACGATCCATTCATCGTTCGTGTCCACCGTCTGCGCCAGTTCATCGTTTGTGACCACACGCTCTGGCACGGCCATCCCCCACCCTGTAATGTGGGCGTAAGGACTCATTTGTTATCCTCTGTAGTATGGTTTTGGCTGTGATTGTCTCCCGCCCCGGTGCGACCGTTCTCCTTATATTTATTGATAATAATGGTTGCGTTGTGCCCCCCGAAACCAAATGAGTTAGACATAATCGTGTCCACTTCTAGCTCACGCGCGACGTTGGGCACGTAATCCAGGTCACACTCCGGATCTGGCGTCGTGTAGTTGATCGTAGGCGGAAGGATCCCATCCTGCAGAGTCTTCACACAAATCACCGCCTCTACTGCGCCAGAAGCCCCCATAAGGTGCCCGATCATGGATTTAATGGATGATATGGGTGTACTATATGCCTGTTTCCCGAATACCGATTTAATAGCTGCCGTTTCGCTCATATCATTCAGCGACGTGCTCGTGCCATGGGCGTTGATGTAATCAATATCTTCAACACCTAATCCGGCATCCTGCAAAGCGTTCTGCATACACAATGCTGCACCCGCCCCTTCTAAAGCGGGAGCCGTGATATGGAACGCATCGTTCGTCGCCGCGTAACCCACAATTTCGGCTAGGATATTCGCATCGCGCGCCAGCGCGTACTCGAGTGATTCCAACACCAGCACAGCGGAGCCTTCACCCATCACGAAACCGTCCCGATTGAGGTCAAAGGGTCGCGAGGCTCCCTTCGGATCGTCATTGCGCGTTGAGATTGCGCCCATGACGTTCAATCCAGCGATCGCTATGGGCATATTGGCCGATTCGGTGCCCCCGGCTAACATCACGTCTGCGTCGCCGCGGCGGATAATTTCTGATGCTTCACCGACCGCGTTAGTTCCCGTTGCGCAAGCCGTCACGACCGACATGTTAGGGCCTCTAACGCCAAGGTGGATCGCGACCTGGGCAGGTCCGGAGTCCGATATCATCATCGGAATCAGGAACGGGCTCACACGACTGGGGCCTTTCTCGATGGAGAGCAGAGTCTGGTTGTACAGCGTTGTGATACCGCCAATCCCGGAACCGATGACCACACCAATCCGGTCGCGGTTCCCATCGTCAACCTTTATTTGGGCGTCGTCCCAGGCTTGAAGTGCCGCCGCTAATCCCAACTGGGTAAAGCGATCCATGCGGCGCGCCTCACGATGCCCAAAGTGGGCCTTTCCATCAAAATCTTTTACATCGGAAGTAAACTTTGTTTTTAAGCCCGTTGTGTCAAAACGGGTGATGGTCTCCGCTCCGGACACACCGGCCTTTAAGTTTTCCCAGGTACTGGTCACATCGTTGCCGACCGGAGTGTAGCACCCTAAGCCAGTGATAACGACACGTTTACGCATAACTTCCTCCTGCTAGGCAGTTTCTAAGAATCGGCCGGATATTTGTGTTCGTGTGCCCCCGCTCGCAACTAAAAGTACGCAACACAATCATTTCTATGCCTAATCAGATAATTTACACTAATATTGGCATTTATAACACTTAAACCCCGAATTGGATACGGAAGCGCTGCGGTCATCGGGTCCCTCTGTGATTTCAGATCCAAAGACCAGCACTCTCTCATCCAAGATCACGAACCAGCTGCTGGATATGCATCCGGTCATGACCGGCAATCATACCGACCAATTCTTTCAAATCCGTACGACCAAAAATCGAATGCCGTGCCGGTCTCTTCCAATCCCTTTCCTGAATATTCGATAGCATTTCAAGCAGCTGCATTCTTGTGCTGGTAAAATCACGCAGCGCCTCCGCACCATTCTGGCAAATATAAGTGCGCTCATCCACCCATGGATCGGTATCTTCTCCGGTGAGAAAGGGGTTATCCTCCATTAAAACATTACGAATCCTACGTAAATTTACCTCCCCCTCTACGTCCCTGAAATGGCACACAATTTCCGTCGGGCACCATTCTTCAGGCCGCGGGCGTTCACCCCATGTTTCTTCGTTCTCTTCACGAAGCAGACTGTCCAACACGGCCGGGGTGGATTGTAATATCGCTAATATTGCAGAAACTGTGTCGAATTCTGGCAGCAGCTCTCCATTGGTTTTACTATCCAACCACGGCATCAGCTTTGTCATGTCCCCGCTGACAGCCGGATCGTCAGAATCATTCGTAGAGCCCGTATTGCGATGGTCGATCCAGAAGGCGGCCAGCCCTAACTGCTCCGCAGCGGCGATATCTCGTTTCGGGTCATCGCCCACCACCGCAACGGGTCCCTCTGGCCATCCAAGCCGCCCTAACGTCTCTGCAAAGAAGGCCGGGTTTGGTTTCGTGAAGTGAAATGTCTCGAGGGATGCCACCAGGTCGAATTTATACTCATCCAACGGTAAACCTGCCCAGGCGAGCCGCTGAAGAATGGCCGTTCTGGGGAAAAGAGGGTTGGTGGCGATCACAATGCGGTAGCCGCGTGCGCGAGCTGAATCAATAAAGCTGATAGCGTCAGGAACGGGGTTGGTATATTCCTTCAGCGACGGGAACACCTGCGCGTAGAACTGATCAATTCTATCCTCGAACCCGGTCTTATCCAGCCCTGTCATTGGATAAAATGTAGATTCAAAAACATCCAGGAGGTTGCAGTCCGGCAGGCGGTTGTCGACCATGTGTTGGGTGCCTGCCATGAGCGAGCGCACAAATAAATCCGGTTCGATTAGATCCGAAACGAATTCGGAAAACGCCTGTATATAAGCCGGCAAAAAGACATCGACATCGTTATCCAGCAAAGTGTCATCCAGATCCATTAATAAGATCAGACTCACTTTTCATCTCCGGAGAACACATCAGGCAGGATATGACACTCCCCACAGCCGATGTGAGGATCAAACCCTTTGCGATGAGTTTTATTACAATAAGTGTTAACCCTCACCTCGCGCTTAACAAATGGAAATGGCCGCACCAGAGTGGGCACCAGGACCATGTTGACGCAGGCATTCGCCATCAAGATCTCCGGCACCGGACAGGTGTAGCATAAGTCCTGCGACCAATCGAGGGGTGGTGAAGCGTCACCAAGCAAACGACATTCTTCGTGGTCGCGACCGCGATAATAATCCCCATAGAAATAACGGCATTCTTTTCCGGCAGGCGTGCGCATCAGCTTCTGTTAACGATCATAATTCCCGATATAAAGCGGCGATCATAAGCGTGTGATATATTCGCCCGTGCCGGTGTTGACCCGAATAGTGGTTCCGGTTTCAACAAAATTTGGTACCTGTACAATCAGTCCCGTCTCTGTAGTTACCTTTTTATTCAGACCGGTAGCGGTATCGCCGCGCACAGCCACCTCCGCCTTCGTGACAACCAGATCGACTGTCATAGGTAATTCGACGTCCAGGGCTTCACCTTCGTAAAACGTTAACTTCACTTCAAGATTTTCGCTCAAGTAAGAAACCTGATCGCCCAAAACATCCTTCGAGACGGCGTATTGTTCATAGGTCGTATTATCCATGAAGTAATAAAGGTCGCCATCGTTGTATAGATATTGTGACTTGTGATAATCGAGACGCACTTCCTGCACCCGGTCGCTAGAGGTAAATGTAAATTCCCGGTTTGTACCGGTGCGCAGATTGACCGTCTTTACCCGGATTGTGGCGCTTCCCCGGCCAGGCTTGTGATGATGGTATTCTAAGACCTTCAATAAATTATCGTCATGTTCAAAAGTCACCCCTTTGCGCAGTTCATTTACATCAATCATCCTGACCTCTTTACTAATAATTTCAATTGCACCAATGCTGGTGTCGTCAAATCCAATTTGACCGCCCCAACGGTCGCGTGGGGAGCGGTATCACATCAATTCGAGATTATAGCCCAGCGGGTGTGGCGTGGCAAGGGGAGCTTGAAATGTTATTCGTGGTAGTCGAGGTGGTGAAGACCATCACCACGCCCATTACCAGAGAAGGCCCGATATGTGAATATTAGGTAATCGCCGGTGCGAATCCATAACGAATGTGGTAAACTGTCGCGTGTAACACGAAAGTTACAGTTTGTTGGCAAAGACACCACCAAGATACCGGTTATGGCAAGAATATTATTACGCCTGATTACACTCCTGACGCTGGTTGCGTTAGTCCTGATACCCACAGCTCCTGGGACCGCCCAGGAGACGACGCCGGGACCCGTTTATATCGTCCAGGAAGGCGATACGCTGTGGAGCATCGCTATTCAGTTCGGGGTTTCGGTGGACGACCTGCAGGAGGCCAACGGTCTGAGTAACGCGAACCAGCTGGCGATCGGTGACAGGCTGGTCATCCCTGGTATGGAAGGCGTTTTGGGCGTGATCGTCACAGAGCGTGTGCCGTATGGGGAGACGCTGCGCAGCCTCAGCCGCCGGTACGAGATTCCAGTAACCGCGATCAGCCAATTAAACCGCCTCACGAGCCCCAGCGAGCTGTTCCTTGGCTCCTACCTGATCATCCCGGAAGGGGAACTTGGGGCAAACACGAGCGGTCGGGCGCTGCTGGCGCCCGGCCAATCCCTTTTAGAACTCGCCGCCCTCAACCACACCAATCCCTGGAAATTGGTGGAAAAGAACGCCCTGCAGGGCACCTGGCACGGCCTTGCCGGGGACGTTTTACGCTTACCGGTGGAGGGGGTGACGAGCGAAGCTTCTGATGGACCGGGCGCCCTGCCTGAGGAGATCACATACGTCAGCATAACACCCCAGTCCCCCTTGCAAGGTAAAACCACCGTTATCGAGATCAGCGCGACGCAGGGAATGCGATTTTCGGGCACATTCATGGGCCACGAGCTGCAGGTCTTCCCTGATGAGAGCGGCGGCTACTTCGCTTTACAGGGCGTACATGCGATGACCGAACCCGGCGTTTATCCGTTGAGACTGGAAGGCGAGCGAAGCGATGGTACAGTGTTTGTTTTTTCACAAATGGTGCGCGTCAGCGCCGTTGAATATCCTTATGACCGGCCGTTGACTGTTGATCCAGCCACCATCGATCCGGCAGTCACCCGGCCCGAAGACGCCATTTGGACACAGTTGGCAGTACCCGCCACCTCTGAACGTTTATGGGAAAGTGAATTTGAAATCCCTTCACCACTCCCTAAAGAATACTGCGTTGAAACAGGGGAATGCTGGTCGTCGCGTTATGGAAACCGGCGCTCTTACAACGGCAGCCCCTATAACTCGTTTCACACGGGATTGGATATAGTCGGTGGAACAGGCACCGAGATATTCGCACCAGCGCCGGGCATCGTGGTGTTCGCCGGTCCGTTAACGGTGCGCGGCAACGCCACCATGATCGACCATGGCTGGGGCGTGTACACGGCTTATATGCACCAGGAGGAAATTTTCGTACAGGTCGGTGATATGGTGGACACCGGCCAGGTGATCGGTATCGTGGGCGCGACCGGCAGGGTCGAGGGACCCCATTTGCACTGGGAGGTGTGGGCCGGCGGCGTCCAGGTAGACCCGCTGGATTGGCTGCAGGGCAATTACCCGTAGCACACGATGGGATGTATATTACCTTCGTTTAGAAATTATCCCCCTTCTTCATCTCCTGAACCTTCCGGCGGCTCTCCGGCCGCGTTTTCATCATCACTCTGTTCTATAAAGTCACCAGCGTAGTACTCATCCAGGATCTGGCGGGCTTGCTCCAGGTCCTTCTTTTTGACTAAAAGCTGAACGCCGCCCAGAATACCGAAGGTCACCGGCAGAGCAGATTGCCCGGCCGACTCCTGCGAAATCAAGATCTGGATACCCTGTGCCTCCAGCAAACCGCGCAGAGTTTCAGCCTGGGCTGGGCCGGTCGCTTCTTCTAATAATACTAACTCATCATCGGACATGGTTAAGCACCTTTCATGGATTGGGTAGTTATTGCGTTAATTTGTGTGTGGTCTGCAGACCACACACAAACAAACATGGGCATTTATGCACCATCTTTATTCTCATAGAGTATAATATCACCTGGCTAAATTCGCAACGTGGAATCCAACATGTACCGAAATTAACACACGTTGTATTGAGGATGTTTATGGCAACGGCTGCACTGGCGCTACAAGAAGATTATTGGGATAATTTTGAACTCCTGGAAGACGATATAGAATTCATCTATAACCATCTGCTGGAATTAGAAACACCACTGACGAGCGAAGAGCTGATCGTAGCCCTGGTTGACGATCGCGTAAAACGAGAGAAATCCGCTATCGAGAAGCGGCGCACATCCGGGGGAGATCTATATAAACCCAAAGGCACTTATAAAGAGGATCAAACGCTGGTCTTCCCTGCGCTGAATTGGCAGCGAGGTAAGGTGGTTGGCGTTCGACAAGGTGACAATCCGGAAATGGGAAAGTTTAATGTCATCCGGGTCGAGCTCGATGATGGCGACGAACGTGAATTCGCGGCCAAATTAAAGGAACACACGCTCAACGATCCCCCCAAAATTGCGCAGGATGACCCTTCTCTTAATAGAGAGAATGTACTGTTAAATTACACGGACCTGATCACCGTGCGGCTCGAAGAGGACCTGACCACGAACCCGGACTTTGTGCGCATCGCCGGAAAGTGGTTCCCGCGCGCCCTGCTGATCGACATAAATGTAGGTCATAAAAACATCACTGAGGCCGTGCTGGATATGAACAGTGGGGGACCACTGCCTACATCCGATTTATTAGAACAAATCGAACTGGAGACCAGTCTAAATCCCAAGCTATTGGAGTTCTCCCTGGATCTGGCGCTGCAAGAAGATGAACGATTCGATGAAGTCGGACCAGCCGGGGATGTGCTCTGGTTCCTGAAACGCCTGGAACCGGCGGATGTCCAGGAGACTCCGCGCTATCTGCGTTATGACGAGATCGATTTTGATCGCGAGGTGCTGACGGAACAAATGCTGGCCCTCGAGCTGGATATTGACGACGAGTTATCGCCCATTTCAAGGGACTACAGCCACATGGACAGCGTGGATGTTTGCCTGATCTTCCCCCACCTGCACAGCGGCACGCTGCCGCTGTCAGCACGCGTCGACCACCTGTTCCCTACCGCCTACGAAGCGCCCAGGATCCGCCTGCAAATAGTTGATGGTGACAGCGGTGAAAAATTCCCGGCCTGGGTCGTGCGGAAACACAGATACGTATACGGATTGAAGGATTGGTACGAAACCCACGGCCTGATCCCGGGCAGCATCATCCAGGTCAGCCGCGGGGAGAACCCTGGTGAAGTGATCGTCAACACCAACAGCCGGCGCTCGAGTCGTGATTGGATCAAGACCGTGTTGGTGGGATCCGATGGCGGCGTGGTTTACGCGTTGTTAAAACAGCTTGTATCTGGCCAGGTTGACGACCGCATGGGGATCGCGATCCCTGATCCTGACGCGCTGGATGAAGTGTGGAAAATCAAGCGCAGGGACCAGCCGCCGTTCGAGGAAGTCGTGGTCAACAACGTCAGGGAGCTTGCAAAACTTAACCCACAAAGCCACGTACATGCCAGCGAATTGTATGCCGCAGTGAACGTGGTACGCCGCTGCCCGCCCGGGCCGATCCTGGCGCTGCTGGCTTCTCGTCCCTGGTTTACACACGTCGGCGATCTGCACTACCGCCTCAGTGAAGAGGAAATCTAACACCACCCTGAATTAAACGTCGCCTGGCCGGGGAGGTCAGGGAGCAGTTTAGAACACTGGATTAATCATCATGCTCAGCGGAGGGCAAAATTGGTAGAACTCAAACGTCTCAGTCTCGCCAAACCTACCGTATCAACGCCATTCCACATCGATTTCGATTGGTGGAGTACAAACGATCGCAGTTGGCGGGTCTATCTGCAGAGCTATTTATGTGCGGAGCACCGGGAGACGTTTGCAGATCACGAAGACGATGAACTGGTAGACTGGGTCGATCCGGACACCGCAGAGGTGCAGCGCGTGGACGGACTGCAGCACGTATTGATCTCTCATTGCGCCAGGGAAGACGAATTTATCACCTTCCAGACCACTCTGGTGGACGCCGTATTCCGGGTCTTCCTGGCGAACGGCAATGTGCCCCTGACGCCGACCGAACTCGGCGAACAGTTAGGGCGCCCGGCCACCACGATCCTCAGGACGCTGTCCGGCCATCGAGTCTATAAGGGGATACGGCCGTATTTGGATTGAGACTTAAACGAACTCCAGTAATGCCAGCAAGAGACACCTCCCCCACCCACCTGTCAGGGTTGTCACACCCTATTGCGGGGGTTATAATAAAACCGAAAAGCCCCTGTAGCTCAACGGATAGAGCAGTGGCCTTCTAAGCCATTGGTTGTGGGTTCGATTCCTGCCAGGGGCGCTACTGCAGTTAGAAAGGAGATAAAAATTGACTGAGACAAAAACCCGAACAATGGACTTCTTCGGCCAGGATGTCACCATCGTCGGAATAGACATCGAGGTCGGGCAGCCGGCGCCCGTGTTCAGCGCACAGGCATTCGACTGGTCGGTGATCGATGTATTGGAGAGCACAAAGGGAAAGGTGCGCATTATCGGTTCGCTGCCTTCGCTCAACACACCGGTGTGCGATAACGAAACGAGAAAATTTAACGTTATTGCGGAAACGCTGGGAGAAAAGGTTGCCATCATTATGATCAGCATGGACCTGCCCTGGACCCAAAAACACTGGTGCACGGCCGCGCACGTCAAGCAGGTGCAGGTGCTCTCCGACCATATAAACGCAGACTTTGGCATTAAATACGGTGTTTTATTGGAAGAGCCGCGCATCCTGCGGCGTGCGATGTTTGTCATTGGTCCGGACGATGTATTAAATTATGCCGACTACATGCCCGCCCTGGGTGATGAACCTGACTATGATAGGGTTCTGAAGGCCGCCCAGGAGACGTTAGCACAATAATGTCGCCTGATGATCGTCAAGACAACCGAGGAATTTTAGAGGAGATACGATCCATGAGTGAGGGATCCGTACAGTGGCGCATGAGAATGAGGTCTTCCGCCTGGCGCCCACCGACTGATTTGTTTGAGACAGAAGAAAGTATAGTCGTGCGTGTTGAAATTGCCGGCATGGATGAAGACGATTTTAATATAGAGCTGACCGACCACATCCTTTCAATCCACGGTTACCGTCAAGATGTGCAGGAAGAACGAGCGTACCACCAGGCTGAAATTAGATTCGGGGAATTTAATATCGAAATTCACCTTCCCGTACCGGTCGAGACCAGAGCCGTAGAGGCCAAATATAAGAACGGCTTCTTACGCGTCACTTTACCCAAAGCTCAATCCGCCCAGATCAGGGTCGAAGACTGATCGTCTTAGCGAGTATTGAATATGCCAGCTTCCCGTTGGAACAAAGATTTATTTGACATGATCAATTGGATGTACGAGGAGGACGACGAGGATCTTGAAGAGCTGCTTATGATGCCCATCGTCCCCAACGTCCTTGAGGGCGAAGAGGCGCTCGAAAGCGAAGCAGAACTCCCCGATGAGACGGAGGACGAGCAGATACCGTCCGTGCTCCCTATTCTGCCGCTGCGAGGGCTGGTCGTATATCCGCAAACAGCCGTTCCGCTCACCATCGGCCAGCCTCGATCGGTTCGACTCATCGACGAAGTGATGGCCAGTGACGATAGACTGATCGGCCTGACTGCGTCCCGCAACCCGGAGCTTGAAAAGCCCAACCCGGAAGACCTCTTCAGCATCGGGACCGTCGCCATCGTTCACCGGCTGTTCCGGGCTCCCGATGACACCATCCGGCTTGTTGTCCAGGGCCTGATGCGCTTCCGCCTGGGAGAGTTCGTGCAGGACGATCCCTATCTGAAGGCCCAAATCGAGCTGATACCTGAAACGATCGAGGAAGACATAGAGCTGGAAGCCCTGGCGCGCAATGCCCGCGACCAATTCGAACATATCGCCGACATGATACCATCCATCCCCCGCGAACTGGTGGCGTCGGTGGTGACATTGGAGGATCCGCTGCAGACGGTCTACACGATCGCCAATTTTCAGCGCATGGAGCTGGAGGACGCACAGGCGCTGCTCGAACTTGATTCAGCCACTGGCAAACTGCACAAACTGGTCACGCTCCTGGCAAGGGAGGCCGAAGTGCTCGAGATCGGGCAGAAGATTCAGAACGAAGCGCGCTCCGAGATCGACAAAGTTCAGCGGGAATATTATTTGCGCGAACAGTTAAAGGCCATCCAGCGGGAGTTGGGCGAAGCGGATGAGCAGGCGGTTGAGGTCGAGGAGTTCCGGCAGAAAATCGACGAGGCGCAAATGTCGGAAGAGGCCGACAAACAGGCCCGACGCGAGCTTGACCGGCTGGAACGCCTGCCGACAGCGGCGGCGGAATACGGCGTCATCCGCACCTACCTGGACTGGCTGGTGTCCATACCCTGGTCGCAGCTCACGGATGACAACCTGCAAATAGCCCACGCCCGCCGGGTCTTAGACCAGGACCACTTTGGTCTCCAGGATATCAAAGAACGCATTCTCGAATTCCTTGCGGTGCGCAAGCTGCGCCTGGAACGCGCTGACGAATTTGGAAAAGAGCCCGTAGACGAGATTCACCGCATCCGGGAGGGGGTGATCCTGTGTTTTGTCGGACCACCCGGCGTCGGTAAAACGTCCCTCGGCCGCTCCATAGCGCGCGCCATGGGGCGAAAATTCATCCGCATCTCCCTGGGCGGCATGCGAGATGAAGCCGAGATCCGCGGTCACCGCCGCACATACATCGGCGCCATGCCAGGGCGCGTGGTCCAGGCCATCCGCCGCGTCGAATACCGCAACCCGGTCTTTATGCTGGACGAAATTGACAAGCTGGTGTTCGACTACCATGGCGACCCGGCCTCCGCCTTGCTCGAAGTGCTCGATCCCGAACAGAACACCGAGTTCCGCGATCACTACCTGGAAGTTGCATACGATTTATCTCAGGTGATGTTCATCACGACGGCCAACACGCTGGAAACGATCCCCGGACCGCTGCGGGACCGCATGGAGATCATCACGCTCTCCGGGTATACGGACAGAGAAAAGATCGAGATTGCCAGAGGATATTTGATCCCGCGCCAGCTGCGGGAGAACGGGCTGCGCAAAAAAGAGGTCTCGTTCACGAAAGATGGGCTGCAAAAGATTATACGGTCGTACACCCGTGAAGCCGGCGTGCGCAACCTGGAGCGCAATATTGGCGCAGTGTGCCGCAAGATCGTGACCAGGATCGCGGAAGGGGAAGCAAAGCGTGTGAGGGTTACGGCCAAAAACGTAGACGATTTCCTGGACCGCCCGATATTTTTAGGCGATGAAGAGATCGCACAGCGCTGCTCGATCCCGGGTGTCGCATCGGGTCTGGCATGGACACCGACCGGCGGCGACGTGCTGTTCATCGAAGCCACTCGCATGCCGGGCAGCAAAGGCTTTCAAATTACTGGTTCCGTTGGCAGCGTGATGCAGGAATCAGCACAGGCGGCCCTTTCCTACGTACGCGCAAACGCCGACGAACTCGGCCTGGAAGAAAACTTCTTCGATGAAACGGACATTCACCTGCACATCCCCGCCGGCGCCCAGCCGAAAGATGGACCGTCCGCAGGGGTCACGATGGCTACCGCCCTGGTCTCACTCATCTCGGGCCGTCTGGTGGATCCCGAAGTTGGTATGACCGGTGAGATCACATTGCGCGGGCAGGTGCTGCCCGTGGGAGGTATCAAAGAAAAAATGCTCGCAGCACATCGGGCCGGGCTGAAGTCCGTTATCCTTCCTGATCGCAACCGGGAAGACCTGGAAGATCTCCCCGATGAAGTGCGTGATGAAATGCAGTTCGTGTTTGCGGAAACTGTGGGCGATGTACTGGAATCGGCGCTGGTTAGCAGCCAGCCTGAGGCATAAACTATCAAAATTAATAATAGGCCGCTTCGGAAATAATGAAGCAGCTTGAAAGAGAATAAACAATGAAAATTATAAAAATCAATGGGGACAGTGTGTAACCCGTGGCAAGAAAAAAAAGATCGACACAGCAGTGGTACAACATCGATTTACATATCCACACACCGGCTTCGAGCGATTATCAGCAGAAGGATATAACATACCTGGACACTTTACGTCGCGCAGAGCAGCGCGGCCTGTCCATGATCGCATTCACTGATCACAACACCGTGGCAGGATACCGGCACATACAGGAGGAGATTCTGCAGCTGGAGCTGTTGGAGGAATTGCAGCGTATCCTGCCGGAGGAACAGGTCCGGCTGGTTGAATACCGCCGGTTAATGGAGAAGATCAAGGTGCTGCCTGGCTTCGAGTTCACGGCAACCTTTGGATTCCATATCCTGGGAATATTCCCCCCCGAAAAACCCGTGCGCGAGATCGAGCACCTGCTGCTGGACCTCAATATCCCCACCGAGAAATTGGACGATGGATCCGTTACGGTGGGCGCTTCAAGCGATGTTCTGAACGCCTACCGCATCATCGATGAAGCGGGCGGGATCGCCATCGCCGCCCACGCCAATTCAAGCAATGGTGTAGCCATGCGAGGCTTCCCGTTCGGCGGCCAAACAAAGATCGCCTATACGCAAGATCCGCACCTGCTGGCGCTGGAGGTCACAGACCTGGAGCAAAGTGGCAGGCGCACAACGGCCAACTTCTTTAACGGCACAAAACCGGAGTATCCCCGGCGCATGCACTGCATCCAGGGGTCCGATTCACACCGCCTGGACGCAGACCCAAGGAGTCGCAAAAAAAACCCCGGGCTTGGTGACCGCACGACCGATGTGCTGCTGCCCGAAGTGAGCTTCGAGGCGCTGCGAGAGCTGTTCCAGAGCCACGACTTCGCCCGCACGCGGCCCCACCGCTACACCGCACAACCGGCTTTCGACTTCATCCAGAACGCGCGTGAAGAAGGACCCAACATCATCCAGGATTTTCACGACAGCATGACGGTGCGCGGCGGGAAACGGTACGCCGTCATCGCAGACGTGTGCGCATTCGCAAACACCAACGGCGGCACGCTCTATATTGGGTTCAGCTCAGATTCAAAAAAACCTGTGAACGGCATCACCGATCCGGATAACACCATCTCCCAGTTGGAGACCGAGATCAGCAAACGCATCAGCCCACCGCTGACTTGTACGCTCGACAGCCACGAAACTGGCGGTAAAAAAGTGGTGCGCGTCATGATACCGCGCGGGGACGACACGCCATATGCAGTGGACGATAATAAAATTTACATCCGCTCGGAGGCAGAGACCGGTTTGGCTGTACGGGATGAAATCGTGGGACTGGTGCTGCGCAAACAGGCGCAGGTACCCTCCCTGGTCGAGGAAACTCCGCCGGTACCCGTTCCAACCACCACCGCGCCCACCCCTGCCGCCCCAAAGGAAGAGCAGGTCGATCCAGCTCCCCGCACCGGGGTGGAGGTGGTTTCGGTGGAGCAGCGCAACGGTGAAAGCTACTACAGCATGCGCGACCTGCGCAACGGGAACGTGGTGAAGAACGTCACGGAAAAATCTGCCCGCCGGCTTTGGCACTATGCCATCACTCAATACGCCATGCTGCCCAAGGATCTCAAAGACGTCAACATCCAGTGGCAGGGTGATCTTGGGCTTTTGCGGCGTCAGAAACAGCGCAAAGACTCACGCTATGACCTGATCCAGCGCACGGAGGCGGGTTATCGTTATTATTTCGGCGTCACCGAGGACGGCATTCACGGCGACTGGGAGGGCTTGGTCGGACAAAAGAATGGCTGACCCCGAACCGGGCACAATCGAAAATCCGGTCTCCATACGCGTCTTCCGATTCCCCGAGGATTATGAGGCCGTTTACCAGCTATGGCAGGGGGCCGGTCCGGGCATCCATCTGCGCCGCTCCGATGAAGCGGACGAGATCGAGAAAAAGCTGACCCGCGATCCGGACCTGTCCCTGGTCGCGGAGGCGGACGGCCGGATCAACGGCAGCGTGCTGGGAGGATTCGACGGCCGCCGGGGCATGGTCTATCACCTGGCAGTCAAACAGGCTTTCCGCAAACGCGGCATCGGGGCATTATTGATGGATGAACTGGAAGGCAGATTGCGCTCGAAAGGCTGCATCCGCTATTACATGCTCGTAACCCAGGACAACCTGGATGCGATACGTTTCTATGAAAGTCGCGGCTGGAAGCGCATGGCGCTGTACGCGTACGGTAAAAATATTGATGGGAAATAAAATAAGTTTCGGAATTTTGACCATATCCGACCGTTCGGCGAGCGGGGAACGCACCGACGCCTCCGGTCCGGCGCTGGTCGAAGCCGTGTTGTCCCAGGGCTGGGAAGTGATCTGCCAGGACATCCTGCCCGATGACGCGCTCTCCCTGCGCGATAAGCTGGTCGATTGGGCGGACAGGCGCGACCTGGACGTGATCCTGACAACCGGGGGCACCGGCTTCAGCCCACGGGATGTCACTCCCGAAGCCACCCTATCGGTGGTCGAACGCCCGGCGCCGGGATTGGCCGAAGCCATGCACGCCGCCAGCCTGAAGATCACGCCCCACGCCATGCTCTCCAGGGCAGCTGCCGGCATCCGTGGGCGCACGCTCATCATCAATCTGCCGGGAAGCCCCAAAGCGGCCGTAGAGAACCTGGCTGTGATCGCGCCCGTCCTGCCGCACGCCGTGCAGCTGCTGCGGGACGACCCCCAGGCAGAGGCCGGGCACCGGGTGGAATAGAGGCTGTCAACGCTGTCAGCAGATTTTGAGAGCGGATTGAGCGGATTATTACTCCGTGAGAACGATCGCTGCACTTACAACCATTTACCAAATAGACGTAGTCAAAACAACCACGAAACCACAAAAACACCAAGGGTCTCTAAGTTTTTTATTATTTTTTTTCTTGGTGTTTCTTGGTGTCTTGGTGTCTTGGTGTCTTGGTGTTAAAAAGTGAATACTGTGTGATCCGTCTACAATTTTTCACCACAAAGAGCACAGAATATTAATATTCTCTTGTTTTTCTTCGCGTCCTTCGCGTTCTTGGTGGTGAAAAGAGAGAATATTCGCGATACATGCAAAATACGATCCCACAATTATAAAAGTGTTATAAGAAATGCCGTAAACCGATGAAACCACATCGAACTGGTGCTATAATCGGGTTTTGACACTACACCTTCAGGGTGCTCAATGCAGCAATACTTCACTGAAACTTACCCAGATCCCGACTCCAGCGGGCCCAAACCGAAAAAACGCGGGACCTGGCGCTACGCCCTGGACATTCTTGAAACCCTGGTCCTGTCTGTCCTGCTTTTCCTGGCGATCAATGCAGTTTCTGCGCGCATTCGGGTTGAATCCATCAGCATGCAGCCCACGCTCTATGATGGGGATTTTGTCATCGTCAACAAGCTGGCCTACAAGCTGGGGGATCCTTCCCGGGGCGATGTGATCATCTTCCGCTACCCACCGGACCCGGACCGGGAGCCTTATATCAAGCGCATCATCGGCCTGCCAGGCGACCAGGTGAGGATCGCGGATGGTATGGTGTATGTCAACGGAGTTTCGCTGCAGGAACCCTATATCAGTGCGCCGCCAAATTATTCGGGGAGCTGGAGCGTGCCCGAGGATTCGCTGTTTATGCTGGGGGACAATCGCAACCACTCGTCCGATTCACACTCCTGGGGAATGGTACCGCTGGAAAACGTACTGGGTAAAGCCCTGGTCGTCTACCTGCCCGTCGCCCACTGGCAAACGCTGAATCCGGATACAGCTGCAGCCGCGGTGCCCTATCCGTAGAGAGTCAAGCCAATTTCCATGTGCAATCACGCCAGAATGGTTTCTCGTCTTCTGTATTTCTGCGTCTGCATAGAATCTTCAGCCAGCTTTTGAATTAAATGATCATAATCGAGACCATAAATGTCTTTTGCTGCTTCCGGTAAGAAGCTGTGGGGTCCCAACCCGGGCATAATGTTGATTTCTAACACATAACAGCCAGTATGGTTCATCCTCAAGTCTACTCTACTGTAATCACGGGCACCAACGGCATCAAAAGTCCTTTTCGATAAAGCGATAATCTCATCTCGGATTTTTTTGTCTTGTACAAGTTTTGTTCTCTCTAAATCTTTTTGTGCAGCTTCAAAACTGAGAATTTCTATTTTTACATCCATAGATTCATAGTCAATTTCTATGGGTGTGAATAATCTGGACTCACTGTCAATGATACCCACACTGAACTCTCGCATCCCTTTCCCGGTGATGTACTCTTCGACAAGAGCCGGTTGGTTATAAACATCAAAGATACGATTGACGGACTTATACAGGCTGGCGTCATCGTAAACGATGGAATCTTCTCTTATTCCAATATGCCCTCCTTCCCTGTATGGTTTGACAATTAAAGGGTAGCCTATTGTTTCTGCTTGATTTTTGATGTCAAAATCTTCTCTATTGGCAACGAAATAAAGGGGAGTGGGAACTCGTTTCTCGCTTAACAACTCTTTTGTTTTTGCTTTATCCAGTCCGATAGCGATAGCTTCAGCGCTGGAGCCTAAATGGGGTATCTTCCATTCTTCTAACAAGGCAGGAATAAAACCCGCTTTATTTTTTTCATCAAGATATTCAGCGATATTAAAGGCAAAAACACTTTCGCCGTACTCCTGCTTCAGTCCGGTCAAGAAACTGTATAAAGTATCAGGATTTTTGGTATTAATGGATCTAACACGCCATTTCTCCTTCAGACTATCCTCTATCAACTGATATGTTTCTGGACTGCGCCAGGGTTTCTCAGTATACGATTTAATTAAAGCAATTTCCATTTTCCATCCTTACAAACAAGCATCAACTTTGCCTCGCGAAGATTGCCCCAACGGGTAATTCTTCGTCCTGGTTATTCAGGGCCGTCTCTTCCCCACCGGGCAGCAATTCTCCCGCTGGGCAGCAATTTTCCCGCCGGGTACTTATTTTCCCGCCGGGCACAATTGCTCAGTTTGAGAAGTAACCACTTCCTAATCGTCAGATTTAGGGGGTTAGAAAGATTTTGCTGTAGTATCACTTATGCACGTTGTCAAGCTTATTACCACCCCATTCACCAGTAAACCTACAATTAATACTAATTATATCATATTTCCCACGATATTGCCCTGTCCAATCGAGGGTTTTGGGAAATCCCCTGGAATTTGGCGTGGTGGCGAATTCCACTACGCTTAATTCCAAAGGAAGTCCTGTAGAGCCCCAAACGATTGTGCGATAAACAAGCTGCTAACTGAGAAACAGCCCTCGACATCGGTCATCACAGCAGGGTCGATGGACAAATACGATCGAACATATTAATTACAATTATTGCCCCTCGTCACCCACCTCAGCAAGGCACGCATTACAGGCTCGCTGTTGTTATAATCAAAGCCACCATCCGAGAAGTTGTTGTCGGAGAGGACGATCACCCGACCACAACCGGTGTCATTACCGGCAATGACTGTGAATATACCGGTGAGGTCTTCTCCACTATCATAGACCTGGTTCAGATTGCTGTCCTGCCAGGTATCGCTGTCCGTCAGCGCCAGCTCAATAGCCGGCCAGGTATACATGAGGCTCTGGCCCCAGGCAGTACGCCAGATCGTCAGCCCCTCCACGGCCTCATGATCAACGAATGAGGTTATCACGGGGTTGCTGTCAAATTCCGGAATAGGGCTAAAAATTCCCGGTTCCTGGAAATATATGTTGTAATGTGATGACAGCTCAGTATTTGGCGGCAGGTAATATGCATCTCCCAACAGGATCAGTCCCCCACCCCAGGCGACGAAATCCCTGACTGCCTGGACCTCGCTGGAGGTCAGTTTATAAGTGGGGACCGACAGCATCAGCGCGTCGTATTCCTCCAGGAGAGAACCGGTCAGGGGCGAGCTGGCATTGCGGACAAGGGTGAATTCATCGGACAGCGTGCTCTTTAGCAAACCAAAATAAACCGATTCGGGCTCCCCCCCCCAACCGCTGACGATATCCTGCGCCCGCCCCCAATCGAGCGTGTTGATCTCATCATGCGCCTCGTCAAACAGGACATTCTTTATGATTGGTCCGCTCTTATCCAGTACCATTGGCGCATTGACCTTATAACTCCTCTTCCCCAGTAAGGCAAACTCTCCCGTGCGGCAGATGTCCGTTTCTATCCAGTTCTCTTCCTGGTTATGGACAGTGGTTGATGTTGGATTGCAGGTGCTGGCTGCGTCCACCCATGCATCAGCTCCATCACCCCAGACGCCGATGAAGAGCGAATGCGGATAAATGTCCTGGAGCATGTCCTCCGTGTACTTTATGGTAACTCTCGCAGGCTGCAGGAATGCCAATTCTGGTTGGAGTACTTCGTCCACTTCCGCTACCAGATTGAAGGCATATCCAGGCGAGATGTATGGATCTGTGTCATGGGCCGGAGGAAATACGGGCACATAAGTCAATTTCGTCTCCTGCTCCACTGCCCCGGCTGGCACATCAATCGTTGTTGAGGGCACGTCGTCAGCGATCTGGGATCCGTCATCTGTCTCTGGTATTATGAACTGCCGGATGTAAATCAAGTTGATGCCATTATTTGGGTTCACCCAGCCGAAGGCCGGTGGGTCTTCAATGAAGTACGAACTCCAGGTCTTGTCCCCGAAAGCATGCTTTTTCATGTCATCAATTTCGCGCATGTCACCGTTGCCGTACAGAGGCAGGAGTTGTCCCTGGGCTTTGGGTCCTGAAAACAGGTAATAGACCCAGTTGTCCGGCAGGCACCAGCGAGCCGAGCTGATTTTCTCATCGAAATCATCAACTTTGCTGTAATCGGTGTAGTTCTCGAGCTCCCGGTCGATATAATCGATCATCAGGCTGCGGTCTTCCCAATGGTCATCGTCGTACAGCTCGATCCAGGAATTTTCGATATTGCTGCTGCAGCTTTCATGCGGAACCTGGCGGAACTCCATGAACTTGACGCTGTTATCCGGCCCATCGCTGGCGTGTTCAGCGGCGTAGAGCAGCATCCTGCCTGACGGATCTACGTAAACGCCCCCGGCGGCGTCGAAATTGCAGTGTTTCTTACCGCGATAATCGCAGTACGTGTGCAGTTTTGACTCCTTGGTGATCTCTATGTCGTTGGTGTCTTCTTTGTAATCCACGCGGAACAGGTCGGCGAAATCTTTTCCGAAAAAAATCTTCCCGGTGTTGTGCGTCCCGATCAGGTACAGCTCACCTTGATGGCAGTCGGTCACCAGGTTGATGCTCTGGTAAGCAGACCAATCGTGGTCATCCAATTCGTCGCCTTTCCAGACTTCGAAGATGCTGAACCCTTCCGAGAGGTCCAGGTCGTCAGGCTGATTGGAGATGTAAAAGGTGAGCGGATCGGCGTCCGTGTTGCTGACGACCAGCATGTAGCGCCCATCCGCCAGCTTCGCCATGGAGGTCGAACTGCCGGACAACCCTTCGCGGTAGATCGTAAATCCGACGCCATCGTGGGCATCGGGGTCATCCGGTCCCAGGTGGACGGGGTTGGGCGGATCTGCGAGGTCGTAGAAATGTACTTCATCGCCGGCGCCGACAGCCAGGATGTTACCCATCACCTGAATGCCGCCCGGGTGTTCTTCTTTCTCGTCGATCCAGACCGTTTTTGTGATCACGTCCTAAGGTGGGGGTGGTGTGTTGTTGAAGTCAACGTTCGGTTGCAGGCGGTTGGAACGGTAGCGATAGCCGCCGTCCGTGCGGGAGGCCATCTCCACAACCGCAAACGTGCTCCAACCCTCGCCCTGGTCATCGACGGCGTCGTCATGCGTGACCACCATGTACTGCCCGTCCCCTGCTGCCAGGCGCTGGATGCCCTGCCAGTGCTTGTTCCACTCAGGAAAATAGTTCCATTCCGAGTCAGGATGGTCGCCGATGTGGAAACCCAGGATGTCGCCGTGATCGCGCAGCCTGTCGAACGAAGCTTCTACATCATTCACGCACTGGTTGCAGTCGCTGTCGCCCCAGGCGCAGCTTGTATCCCCAACCAGTTGTGGAAATTCGTCGCTCATGTAGGCGTATTTGAGGTTCTTATAGACCGGATCGTAGTACGAGATATGGAGCATGTCTTTAGTATCAATTGCTAAGGATGGCCAGATCTCCCCCTCTCCGGTGTAATCGATCACTTCGCAGTGCCAATCGGTGTTTGGAACGCAGTTGCCTTCTGTCCCATCATTATACGCATGCTTTAATTCTTTGGTTGCTTGATCGTAGTAAACAATATGGGGGTTGCCATTCTTGTCCAAGCCAAGGGATGTGAAACGACTGTTTACCCCAAGATAATCTATGGACAAACATTCCCAGGTATCCAAAGGACCACAGTTACCATCAGAACCTACATATTTTGCAGACCTCAGCGCATAATCTTCATCCCTATAACCAGAAGAGATATAACTAATATGTGGATTGCTCTCCGAATCGAGGACAATAGAAGTGTACTTTCCACGAAATCCAAATCCTGCACCAGCACCATCTATATCTTGAACGTGCCAACCTTCTCCATCTTTATATGCGTATTTCAGATTTTCCCATGACTCGTCGTAATAACTGATGTGTACGAAATCATCATTTTCAACCGCAATTGAGGTGTATTTTCCAACAATACCCTCATGATCTATTGTCTCGGTATAAAAATTCATGCCGCTAAAATCACGAACAGCGTGTACCAAGTCTCCGTTGGTTTCATCGAAGTAGCTGACGTGCATGTAATCGTACGAATTGTCTAACGATGCATATTGCCCCACCTTATACGCCGGATCTTCACCATCGATATATTGGGTAGCAATACTTCCATCGGTCGTGTACCTCGACAATTTCAATCCATCGTTTTCGTAGTCATAGTACGCTATATAGGCATCATCCACGGAGTTGAACGCCAAACCCGTGTATTTCCCCACATTCGTACTGGTGTCAATGGTCTTAATGCGCCAGGAGTCGGATAACTTTTCGGCATATTTCAGATGGCCAGAATCAGCGTCAAAGTAGCTGATCTTCGGCGTACTTCCAAAACTCAAATTCAGGGAAGAATACTGGCCAACATTATTCGAATCGTCGATCGTCTCGATCTGCCAGTAATGCTGGCGTGGTTCTTCGTCCTCGGTCAGAGATGCAGGAGATTCCATTTGGGGAGTCATGGATGTGCTGTTATTTGCAGACTCATTATCAAACCCTAGACCATCAAGGTTCCAAATTACCGGATTTTTTACGGAATCTGGTGGGCTATATGCGGCGGCCCCACTGTTTAAGAGCATCACGAACAAGATTACAATCGACGAAAGGCGGAACATGCGGCGTATCATGGGCATCTCCTTGTATATTGTATTGTCTCAACCCCCCTTACTACGCATTTGTGGGAATTCAACTTACACTTTGTCGTGGTGTTATTTTATGGGAGATGAGTAAATATACCCAGTGAAGTATGTGCCTTTCGCCAGTGCCATTTATCACATTAGCTGAAGGAATCCAGCGTTACTACCACGCCAACCACTCTTTCATCAACACTATACTCCCCCAACCTCTTTATCCAACCACACCCCTCGCAATCACCATGCGCTGTACCTCAGACGTGCCCTCGCCGATGGTCATCAGGCGCGCGTCGCGGTAGATGCGCTCGACCGGGTACTCGCGGCTGTAGCCGTAGCCGCCGTGAATCTGGATGGCGTTGCGGCACACACGCTCTGCCATCTCGGTCGCGAACAGCTTGGCCATGGCAGCCTGCTGCGTGTAGGGGCGCTCCTCCCCCTTCAACCAGGCCGCGTGATAGATCGCCCAGCGCGCGCAGTGAATCTCGGTAGCGGCGTCCGCCAGCATCCACTGGATGGCCTGTTTATCGGCCAGCGGCCCGCCAAAAGCCTCCCGCTCACGGGCATAGCGTACTGCCTCTTCAAAAGCTGCCTGCGCCAGGCCCACGGATAACGCGCCGATACCGATGCGTCCCCCATCGAGCACCGCCAGGGTCTGCGAAAGCCCTTTGCCTTCACCCCCCAGCAGTAAGTTAACCGGCAGGCGCACGTCCTCGTAAGTCACTGCATGGGTAGGCGAACCTTTCAAGCCCATTTTCTTTTCAGGGGGGCCGATATGCAGGCCGGGCGTATCCGTGGGCACGATGATCTGGCTCAACGAGTGAGAGCCTCCTGATGGGTCGGTGCGCACGAGCGTCACAATGAAATCAGCGATACTGGCGTTCGTGCACCACATCTTGCCCCCGTTGATCACCCATTCGTCCCCCTGCCGACTGGCGGTCGTGCTGACCCCCTGCAGATCCGAGCCCGCACCAGGTTCCGTCAGCGCCAGCGCTGCCAGATTACCAGCCCCCGACGCGGCCAGCGGTAGGAAGCGCTCTTTCTGCTCATGCGTGCCGAACAAGGCCACCGGCGCGCAGCCCAAACCGTTGTGCGCTGAGATCGCCAGGGCGGTGCTGCCGCAGCCCCAGCCAAGCTCCTCGATGGCAATCGCGGCGCTCACCGCATCCACTCCCGCACCGCCGTATCTTTCTGGTACGTTCAGACCCAACATGCCGAGCGGGCCCATTTTTTTTACAGCGTCCCAATTGAACGCTGCTTCCTCATCGACCCGCTGGGCTTCAGGCTTGACTTCCTGTGCCACAAAATCATGCACCGCATTGCGCCACATGCGCTGTTCGTCAGTAAGATCGAAGTTCATGGGGGTACTCCTTTGGGGGTCTATTGTGAACGTTGTTTTTTTCTGTGTAGAGGTATTCCCACTGGTAAAGAGTAATTAGAAAAAAGTAAACCTGCTACCTGCTACCTGCTACCTGCTACCTGCTACCTGCTACCTGCTACCTGCTACCTGCTACCTGCTACCAAAATATGATACATCACATAGAGAAAATCATGGTTTGGCAATAAGCGACTCTGCGATCCAGCCTTCGAGGCCAGAGAAATCTACTTTCCACCAGTTGTAGCCCTTGGCCCGCACCCCGTTGAGGCTGTTATTGTGTTCCACGATGGTGCCCTGGGTGCCGTTGGCAATCGCTGTGATCACACCGTAATTGGTGCCCGGACCCAGGCGCAGGTTGACGCTGCCGCCGGCCTGGACGACCACTGCCTCCCCGACCTGGAAGTTGGAGGAGGTCTCTTTGGGCAGCACCCATACCATCATCAACCCGTTGGGGACGCCGCGTTCGACGATCGGGTAAGGCGGGGGCGGCGGTTTATCGCCGGCGTAGACGGCATGGCTGTGCAGTATGGGTAAAAAGATCAACTCATTCTCGGCGGATTCGATCAATTGGCGCGTTCTGCTGATATCCCTGAACAGCTTGCGGTCCTCCAGGCCATTTGTGACCCGTGCTTCCGGGACGCCGTCGGAGGGGAAATTTTTCACTTCGCCGTTGACCACCATGGTGGAGGAACCGCCGCCATCCAGGCTGAGACCATGCTCGGCCCCCAGTTCCGTCTTAGCAAAATTGGCCAGCTGCTCCATGTTCATGCCGATGCTGCGCCCGGGATAACGCCCGTCAACCACAATAAAGTAGACGTAGTTCGCGTCGTAAGCGACCGCGGTGCGGGGATGGAGCTGGTTGGCGCCCGCATTCGAATTGTACTGGTATTGGCCGTCTTTCAGGAAGTAAAAATCGTTGGAGACCATGCTGGCGAAGGTATTGCTCCAGTCGAGGGGCGATTCTGCATCACAGTTGCGGATGAACTGCGAAATCCCAACCTGGTCACCCACCTGGACGTTATTCTTCAAGCGCGTGGCCGCATTCTTGCCGGCCGAAAGAACCACGTGATCGAACGGAATCAGGCTGGACCCCGAAAAATTGTTGATTTCCCGCACAATGCCCAGCGCCTGCGCCGGGTGATTGACCAGGGTGGGGCTGGTCATTTCGACCAGCACTTCAGCGCCCGAATTATCCGTTTTTGTGTCGCGATCGTACTGATGCGTGTACAGGATCAACTCGTCATCACCCCTGGATTCATTGACACCGGCGATCTCCTGCGTGTTGCCGGTGTCATAGTAAACGAGCTGTTTACCCGCTGGGTGCCGCACGCAGTCACCGATAAAGGCGCTGCGGTCCAATTTCCAGGTGAACGCATTACGGGTGGCTGTGTCCTGGAAACGCCAGGCGTACCAACCGGATTGCACCTGCCCCTCCCAGGGCTGGGTACATCCCACGCAGGTTGTGAACGTGCCGTTGATCGCCACCACCACCTGGCTGCGCGCGCCCCAACCCCCGCTGCCGTGCGGGATGGACGCCTGGCCCCAATTATTGAGCGCCTCGTCATAGCGGTTGGCCTGGTTGCTCATCGTTTCCAGCCCGCTGGACAATCTGCCCAGGGCGATGCTGGTCTCGATGGTAACGTTCGGGTTAGCGCGATCCATACGCGCCACGAACACGATGTTCGGGTCGGAAAGGTAGTACTCGCGATATTCGATCCCCTGCCCGACCGGCATCCATTGGCCGGATTCGGCAAGAGTGACGCCCGGGCTCGCGACAGCTCCCAGGCAAATCAATATTAGGAACGTTATCACGCGTGTTCTAAGCATGATGGCAACTACCTGTCTCTACCTATTAGCCGCAGGATCGATGCGGTGACAGTTGTACTACGGTGGATGTGCTGTATCAAAAGGGTGTCACCCTGAGCCTTGTCCTGAGTTAAGCGAAGGATCTGGCGAAGGGGCTCATCGACGATGAACGAGATTCTTCACTCCGTTCAGAATGACATTTCGATGCTTTATCGACAGCCTCCAATCCGTGTCACAATAATTATACAATATTCCGCAAGAGCAATTGATCTACGCTGGCAGAAAACCCACCCTGCGCTTCATTTCCTCGATCTTCGGTTCGGCTATGGAGCGCGCCTTCTCTGCGCCCGCGGCCAGGATGGCGTCCAACTCGCTGGTGTCCGAGATCAATACCCGGTATCTTTCACGGATAGGCCGCAGGGCTTCGATCACCACCTCGGCAACATCATCCTTCAACGCCGCATAACCCTTCCCCGAAAAGTGCGCTTCGATCTCCGGCCTACCCTGACCGGTCAGCAGTTCGTAGATTTCCAGCAGGTTGTTGACGCCGGCTTTCTCCGGCTGGTCGCTGAAACGGATCTCCCGTCCCGTATCGGTGACCGCGCGCCGCAGAACATAGTGTATCTCGTCTGGTTCGTCGACCAGGCGCACCGCGTGCCCGCGCACCATCGCCTCGCTTTTGCTCATCTTGCGCGTGGGATCGTTCAAAGCACGGATACGAGCGCCGCTTTCCGGCAGCACAGCTTCGGGTAAAACGAAGGTTTCGCCGTATATGCGGTTGAATCGCCCGGCGATGTCGCGCGTCAGCTCGACGTGCTGTTTTTGATCCTCGCCCACGGGCACTTCATTTGCGTCATACAGCAGGATATCGGAGGCCTGGAGCACCGGATAATCGAGCAGACCCATGCTGACGCTCTCCTGCGCGGCGGCCTTGACCTTGTACTGCGTCATGCGCTCGAGCCAGCCGACAGGGGTGACACAGTTCAAGATCCAGGTGCTCTCGGCGTGTGCGCTCACGTGGCTCTGGATAAAGATGGTGCTGAGCTGCGGGTCGATTCCGGCGGCGATATACAAAGCCGCCACGTCGCGCGTCAGGCGGCGCAGCACTTCAACGTCCTGGGGGACCGTGATGGCGTGCATGTCCACGATGCAGAAGTAGCTCTCTTTGTCGTCCTGCTGCGCCGCCCAGCGTTTGATGGCGCCCAGGTAGTTGCCGATATGCAGGTCGCCGGAGGGTTGCACCCCGGAGAAAACTCGCTTTTTTTGTACAGTATTTCGATCGCTCATATCAATGCTCCCAAACCCTGACCTTCTTATCAGCGGCCGCGTTTGCCAACCAACGACCGTCCGGTGAAAAAGCGAGCCCGTACACGCCTTTCGCGCTAACCGGCGCTTCCTCGATCAAACCAGCCGGGTCCAATGACCAGCGCTGCACCCTGTGCTCAAGGCTGACCGCCATGGTCTTCCAATCGGGCGCCAGCGCAACTGCGCGCGGGTAACCCTCTCCCGCGTTCAGCTCGATCCCGCGCACGACCGACCAATCACTCGTCGACCAGAACAAGACTGTGCCTTCGCCCCCGGATGATACCAGCAGCTCCCCATCAGGAGAGAACGCCAGCGAGCCAACAGCGACTTGATGGCCGCTCAAACGCCGCAGCAAAACCCCGGATGGCACGCTCCAGATAAAGATGTCGTCTCCCAGACCCGCGGAAGCCAGAATATCACCACGAGGAGAGAATGCGAGCGAGCCAACATTCTTTTCGTGGCCTTTCAGTGCAGCCAGCAGCTCACCATTATGGATATCCCAAAGTAAAACATGCCCATCATAAGAGGCGGACGCCAGGGTGCGCCCATCGGGTGCAACAGCAACCCCAACGACCGTCTTTTTGTGCCCGTTCAGGGTCTTGATTACATGACCTGAAGGATAAGCCCACAGTTTGACCGTGGAATCCGTGGAACCGCTCGCCAGCAGGCTTTCGTCCGATGTGAGCGCCAGCGTGTTGACACTTTTTTCGTGACCCTCAAACGTGTCCATCAGCTCCCAACCAGGGACCGACCAGAGCTTGATCAGGTTGTCCATCCCTGCAGAGAGCAGGGTGCCGCTGTCTGCGGTGAAGGTGACACAGGCTACATGACTGGTGTGAGCCTGTATAACGGCTGCTTCTTTCATGGCTGCTCCTTTATAAAATTATTCCCTATCTGCTCTTACTATTTATTGATTGTGATGAACGCCCTGTCTAACACCAAGGATCAAAGACACAAAGGACACCAAGAAAAAATGGAAAAAACTTGGTGTTTCTTTGTGTCTCCGTGTCTTGGTGGTGAGAGAAAATCATACATGGTAAGGTTTCAATCCACCAGCCCAGCGTACGCCCGGGAGGCGCTGTTCAGGCACCCCATGTCGTCATCGGACAGGATAATAGTCATGGCTTTGGCGTTGTCCCGAGCCTGGTAGGCCTTCGAAGCGCCGGCGACCGTCACAAGCATGTCGCCATGAACCTGAAGCACCCAACTCAAGGCAACTTGTGAGGGTGTTGCTCGATATTTGCTCGCCAGGTCATGCAGCTTTTGGATCAGCGGCCGGGATTTATCGAGGCGGCGGCTGGTTATGGGATTATATATTTTGCGGAAAGGCTGTGCTTCGCGGGCGCGCCCGGGTTCTGCGTGGAATTTTCCGGTTAGCAGCCCTTGTGCCAGGGGAGAATAGGCGATTAATGACATTCCGAGCTCCCGGGCTGTTTCCAGCACACCGTTAGTCTCGATGCTCCTGTCCAGCAGATTGAACTTCACCTGGTTGGAAACTAATGTATGGCCTGTTTTAGCCAGTTCCTGGTGGGCAATTCTCATCGATCTCGCAGAATAATTGCTCAGTCCCACATAACGCACCACTCCCCGGTCTACCAGCTTTGCCATAGCCTGCATTTCGGAGCGGGTGGACGATAAGGAGTACGGGATGTGTATTTGATACAGGTCTACATGGGGAACGTTTAACGCCTCCAGTCGCTGGTCGATGTTGCGCGATATCGCGCGCGCGGTGTGTAAAAACGGCCACCACTTGGTGGCGATAATCACCGTTTGCGGGTCGATCTCCAACCGGCGCAGCGCCCATGCTAACGATCTCTCCGATTCGCCGCCACCGTACGCTTCCGCTGTATCGAACCAGTTGATGCCCCCACTCAGACTTGCGTCAACGATTTCATCGATCGACTCATCGGAAAGCTCGGACCAGTAGCTGCCAGTCATACCCTTGCCCTTGCTGAACTGCCAGCAGCCGAGGCCGATGGGGGAGACCAGTAGATCGGATTGGCCGAGTCGTCTTTTTGTTATAGCTGGCATAAAGATTCTATTTCACCAGGTTCCCCAGAGTGCTGAAATCCCAATCTCCCAACACATCCTGGAACTCTTCCCTACGATGGAATCCAAACTTGCCCATCGCCCGGCTGATGTGGGAGCGGATATTACCGGTAGAGGTGTCCAACCGGGTGGCGATCTCGCGCGTCGTGTATCCTTGCGCGACAAGCGCCACCACCTGCTTCTGCCGCAGCGTGAGGGACTCCCATTTCTGAACGGTATCCAGGATCGCAGCGCGTTGGGATTGTAAGTCTGCCAGCATTTTTTCAGGCTCCAATTCCTCGGCCAGGGCTGCTGGGGGAGCAGACTCATCCATCAATATTCCAAATTCAAAAGCCGGGGGCAATTCTTCCACGCCCGGGAGAATGGTGCTGCGATCCAGCATCACGTCCAGGTTGGCGGGATCGATCGGCGCACGGGGCACGTAACCCACATAAATATCCCAATGATTCGTCATGCGTCTCAGCGGCCTCAGGTTGAGCCCGATCTTCCCGGTCTCAAAAGTCAGCACGTACGTGCCGCTGGTCATGTCCGCCACATCGACCACCATCGCTTCGTGGGTCCAGCGCAACCACTGCCGCATCATGGGGCCGCGCACTGTTTTTTCTTTGTACTTATTCTTTTTTCCTTTCACAGGTATGCGCTTCTTGATAAACGGGCGGCTGGACCTTTCGAATTTTCCCTTCGTCTGGTAGCGCCACTCGTCATCCTTACCGCGTTTGACGTTTTTCTTTTTTACCTTGGCAGGACGAAAGGGAGCGGGCAGCAGGTCAACCCCGCTTAATGGACGCGCGATCTGCCAGGCATTCGGACGCCTGGCTGTCCACCCCAGGAAGAGTATGCTGGACCCGGTCTTGAAATCACCGGAGGCGGAGCCTCTTCTTAAATAGGCATTCTGCGGGTCCACCTTCTGCCGGTTCAGGTACCATTGGGGTTTGGCGGTCAGGCCGGCACCGGGTTTGACGCCGCGTAAGTGTTGGATGTGCTCCGAGATTTCATTGCACACCGCCCGCGTGACGATTAAAACCAGGGACCGGTTGTGCTCCTGGCGCCAGCCGGTTATGTCCTGGCGCTCCCAATAATTCATGATCTCGCGCCACTGCCCGCTCTCCACGCGCCAGCGGTCCAACCGCTCTTCCCTGGTCAGTTCCTCCCAATTTGTGTCTGTAGTTTCCAACCGCAGATCGGTGCGGCTGACCAGCTCCTTCCAGGCCCAGGGGGGAAAACGACCTTTCATGCCCTTTAGCTGGGTGATTACAGCCTGGTCGGAAAGCTTCTCGACCTCTTCCACAACATTGGCGCTTTCGAATTTACCCAGCTCCGCACGCCAGTTGGAGGACTTCAAGGCTCTTATGCGGTTGTCCATACGCCGTTTCTGCCTGGCATCGGCTGCAGCGGTTTTCTCTTTCTCGTAAGTCGCGAGCGCTACATTCTTAGCAGGCGCGAGCTCAGATTCCGGCGCTGATTTCATGCGCGTTTTAACATCGTCCAACTTGATGATCTCCAGCAGGTCGCGGGGGTCGGCCCATGATCCGTGTGCGCTGCGGTAGCGCATTCCCGAAAAATGGATCACCATATACTGAAGCCACTTGGGAAAACGCCCCGGCTCATCATCGAAACGCTTGATGACTTCCGCCAGCAGCTGATCGTGGTCCAATGCCAGCAGTTCCTGTTCATACTTGTGCACTAACCAACGCACTGCGGAACGTTGGTTCATGTTCCCTTGCTTGTCCAGAGGCGGCAGGTTTTTCTTCTGCTCGGTCAAGCGCTGGATGGTCACCGCGTTTTCAGCCTTCCGCGCCTCAAGCTCCTTAACTTCGGCTTCGTAAGGCGCTAATTCGGTGTGGTACGTATCCCTGGTTTCCTGCAGCTCCACCTGGGTTCCATTATAGGGAACCAACACTTCCTCGAGCTTACCTTCCCAACGCTCGTAGTAGGGATGATCAGGGGCGAACTTCGCGTACCAGGAAATCTGGCGTTCTAAGGTCTTCTTCTTCGATTCGAGCCCTCCTAATTTTATTTCAAGCCTGTTGATACCGCTCCTCATCAACATCACGTGCCGTTGGTTCAGCGCAGCGCGATGTTTTTTCTTCGTGTCCTGGATGCCCTTCTTTATCTGGTCCTTCTCCAGCTTGGCGACCGCAAGCTGTTTTTCGGAATCGGTATGCAGTTGGATTAGCTCCGCAGCGAGCTGTGAATCGACCGGTTTATTCCGCATTGCTTTCCAAAGGTCGATTTCCTTGTAAATCAACAAAAAATCGCGCAGTTTCAAATCGCGGAATGGGTAAATTGTCTTCCGCAGATGTGGGTTTTGCCACTGGTATTTGACAGATGAATTGGAAGGCATACTTTACTCCTCATCTCACAGTCGGATTATCAAGAACTACATTTCAAGAAACAACCCATAATTCGCCTTTTATGAATTTCCCGACGGAAAACATGGCGATAACGGACAATTTCCCCCTTAATTTACCACGAATTTCTCCGATTAATACAGCCGAAAAATCAGAGGATTATCGTTTTAGCCCCAGGCAATCACTGGAGCGGGTGATTTGATAATTAACCTGATTTTAATTCACCCCGTTTTCTTATATAATCATATATAATCATATATAGTTGAAACATAAGGAAAAAATAGTATGGATCATAACATTCTTGACCAGCGACTGGAAAATTTACCAGCGTCTTTATGGCAGAAAATTGCCCAAATTGATGAACTCAAAGGGCAGTGGATTGGAGGTGTAAGGCTTGGCCCCCAGGTATTAGGAAGGCTTAAGAAGTCTGTATTAGTATCCTCTACGGGGGCTTCTACGCGCATTGAAGGGGCAATGTTGTCAGATGAAGATGTTGAAAGGTTGATGCGAGGGATTGACATCCAACAATTCTCGGAACGGGATATACAAGAGGTTCAAGGCTACTATGAATTATTAAACAATGTTTTTGATTCTTGGGATAGACTTAGGTTTACAGAAGGTTTAATTAAACATTTTCACCGAGATTTACTCAAATATGTTGATAAAGATACCCAACATCACGGGGACTACAAAAAGCAAGAAAATCAAGTTCATATGATTGATGAAGCTGGGCAATCTATTGGAATCTTATTTGATACAACTCCGGCCTATCTAACCCCCAAGGAAATGCAGGAATTGGTGGAATGGACACAAATAGCTTTCAATAACCAGAGTTTCCATCCATTACTGATTATTACCAACTTCCTGGTTCAATTTCTCCAAATCCATCCTTTCCAAGATGGTAATGGACGAATGTCCCGTATATTAACCAATTTGCTCATGCTGCAAGCTGGTTATGCTTATATGCCTTATGTATCCCACGAGAAAATCGTCGAAGATAATAAGCCTGAGTATTATCTGGCTTTACGGCAAAGCCAAAAGACTTTCAAAACAGGCCAGGAAAGCATTGTGTCCTGGTTAGAGTTTTTCTTAGATGTCTCTCTACATCAATCTAAAATGGCGTTGGATTTATTCTCAGAGGAGAATATTGAGAAGTTACTATCTCCACGCCAGCTTGAGGTTTGGCTATACATGCAGGATGCCATTGAAGTAACGCCCAGAGAATTATCAGATAAGTTGGAAATCCCACGCCCTACAATCAATCAGGTGTTGGATAAACTTCTTGATCTAGGAAAGATTGAGCGTTTTGGATTTGGTAGAGGGACGCGGTATAGAATAAGCCAAAAATAATTATGGCAATTCTCAAACTGTAGATATAAACCTCAGACCGGACTAGGTTTTTACTTAGCCTGCATACCAACACCAACTTTAAACCATGAAGGCGTGCAAAAAAGAAAAAGGTTTGGGTTCCTTCGTTTACTTCGCGACCTTCGCGGTGGAAAGAAGGATCGAGCATGTTTTGTATTAGACGCTCAAACAGGATTTGTAATCCTGCGTACCGGATGAGACGGTGATTTCAAATCACGTTTGAGCGGTGTAATGTACTGACAGATCTAGCCGTAGTTGAACTGCGGCGGGCACCTGCCGAGATCACGCGCATACCAGAGAAAACTCAGTTATTTCCGGAGGGCAATTATATCGTAACGGTACGCCAACCATACCGATCCCAGGGTTGGTATACAGCCACATCCCATTGACCCGGTACAACCTGTAATCATATTTCCTGCCCAGGATGGGAAGGTATAGAGGACCCATCCCCGGAAGCCGCACCTGCCCGCCATGTGAATGTCCGGACAGCTGTACCGATATCCTCGTGTCTGACGAAAAATAATCAGCGGGGTCGGGTTCGTGCAGCAGGAGTACAACCGGCGATCCTGGCAGCCAATTTTCCATTGCAGCATCGATATCCGGTCTGCCGTTCCGGGCATCATCCAAACACGCCAGGTGTAAATGGCTGTTACCGACAGGCAGCGGCACGCCCTGGTTGATATAGAGCGGTAAACCGGCTTCCTGAAACCCGGATTTAATTAGATCCACTCCTCCACGGACATCGTGGTTGCCGACCACGGAGACGACGCCTTGCCTGGCGTCCAGTTTCGCCAGTTCTGGGGCTAGATCGAATATCGACTCAACCTCGAGCCAGATATAATCACCCGTCAGGACGATGAGGTCCGGCTCCAGGCTGTTGGTAACAGCGACAGCCTGCTGGACCAGTTCGATCTCCGTCATGGATCCCAGATGAATGTCGGAAAGTTGCACGATTCGAAACCCTTCCAGCGCATCTGGAAGGTTGGTTATGGGCAGCTGGAGGCGCTGCAGCACGATCTCCCGGGCAAAATTTTTATATCCCAAAAAATATACGCCTGTCGAAGCAAGACCGGCCGCCGCGAGGCCGCTGACTTTTAGAAAATCACGTCGATTCATATCATGACTCAAATCCCGGAGAATTTAGGGGGTCGATTCTCCGTGAAGCTCTCGATCGCTTCTCGCAGATCGGGGCTATCCAGCAGCCCATCCAGAACGTCCAGCTCCAGCTCCTGGTTCTCTTCCAGGGACAGGTCTACACTGTGATTGACGATACGTTTGGCGGCGCCCAACGTCCTGGGCGGCAGGCGCAATAAGCGTTCGACTAAGTTTTCTACGGTCCGGTCGAGTTTTTCCGCCTGGACGACCTGGTGAACCAATCCCATCTCCAAGGCATCATTCGCCCGGTATCGTTTCCCCAGCAAGATCATCTCCTTCGTTCGAGGGACGCCTATCAACCTGCTGACACGCCCCGTACCCCACGTAATCGGAATTCCGAGCCTGATTTCAGGCAGGGAGAAGATTGTGCGCTTGCTGGCAATGCGAAAATCACAGCACATGGCGATCATCAACCCGCCGCCGATACAAAATCCGTGCAGCCTGGCGATGGTCACTTTCTCCAGGGCTTCAAAAGCGTCCAGGCAGCGCTGCTGGTCGTGCATGAACTCCCGCAGATCATCCTTCGTACCATCTAAACGTTCTACGAATATGTTCAAATCCATACCGCTCGAGAAATGCTCTCCCTGCCCACATACGACCACCACCCAGATGTCCGAACGTCCCGCCAGGTACTCCGAAATCTCGCGCAGTTCAACCAGCGTTTCCATCGTCAGGTTGTTCATCTTATGCTCACGGCTGAGCGTCAGAGCGGCGACATGTCCATCTTCTTCCAGAGTCCAATTATTATATTGGTTCATAGCAGCGCCTTTAACCATTTCATTTCTTTGGCTTCAAGAACCTGGTCACCGAGTTGGATTTCTTTCACGCCCAGGTAAGCATTAAATTCCTGGAAACGTTCCAGGATCGCTCCCCGTATGCTTTCATCCGGTTGAACGCCAAGCTGAACATCAGCCTGATGTTCAGACTCCCACCACCAGTTGTTGATGGTCAACTGCCGAGATTTTTTGTCAAAGGAAGGATCAAAACGAGCCACAAACCGGTCTCCGTACAGCACGGGCAGCACATAGTAGCCATATTTTCGCTGCTTTACCGGTTTATAAACCTCCCACACGTAATCAAAATCGAAAATCCAGCGCAGCATATCCCGGTCCCAGGTCAGATTATCCAGCGCGCCCAGGAACGAAACACGCGGTTCGGGCTGACCGTTAGTTACAACACCGTCCAAAGTTGCCAGGTCGACGTTGCGAACGAAGAAAGTGCGTCCCGGGAGCTCTTCAATTTCCACCGCCGCTGCCTGTTGTGAATCCACCAGGCGTTGCAGGGTCGCACGGCGCTCAGCGCTCTTTACATCCTGGATACCCAACCAGTATTCAGAAGCGCTGGGATTCGCCAACCCTGAGCTGCCGATGCGGCGCAGTACGTGCCATTCTTGATAAGCCTCCTGGCTGATATTCGAGTCAGGGGCAGCCAATACCGCGGGCGGCAGTAAACGCTCTACCAGGTCGAAATAGCGGCGCGTGTTGACGCGGTGATGAATACCCAATTGACCCATGGCGTAAAGCACTTCCATGGAAGCCCGGACCAAACTGGTGTTCTGGCCCCAGGACCATTCCAGCGTGGTGTCGTTCTTAATATCGATCGATGACAGCGGTCCCCTTTCCCGGATGGTCTGCAGGACCTGGGGAGCAAACTTCATGGGGTCGCCGGAGGGGTCACCGTGCCTTTCTACCATCTGCGCCCGGTGGCGTGCAAAATATGGTCTATCCGCCGCCAGGTAGATCGAAGCGACTTTATCCCAACCATCCCAAAGGGTCCGGTCCTGGTAGAGCAGTTCATCCAGCAGCCCGGGTTGATAACCCGCAATGCGGGATTGGAGCACGAGGTCCGGGTTGCGCCCGACGACGTTGATGGGATCGTACTGTATGCAGCCCACATGCTGGATATAGTCCAGGATACCGTCCTTACCCCGCAGGTCAAGAGGCGGCCAGAGGCGCTGGTGCGCAAGCAAAAACCGGCTGGCATGGGTCTTGCTGATTTTAATCGTTGGTGTTGGTAGTGTTTGTGTCATATGAATTATTTATAACCCATCGTTGGATCGAGTGGCATCTCGCTGCGCATAAACGTACCGCTTCCACGGCCAAGCGTGCGTCCCCGGGAATCAAACAGCTCCGATTCAGCGATATACAGGCGTCTCGAGCGCTGGACCACCTTTCCGGCGGATTTCATTACCCCTTGGGATATGGGCCGCGTCAGGTAAATATTAAAAGATACCGTGAGCATAAACACATCATCCACCAGCGAACTGACCGCAAAAAATGCGGTATCATCCAGGGCTTTGAAATAAACCGAACCGTGCACGCCGTGAGCGGCGTGGAAAAAAACCGGGCGGACAGCCATGGATATCTCCGCTGCACCCTGGCTTATATGGATGCGGGGCTGAAAATATTCATTGATCGGCGCGCTGAGATACATGCGCTCCAGTTTGCGAAAGTGTTCTTCGTTAGGCATGACTGTCACACCGAATCCGGATCAGGATGCAGATTTGTATAGAAAGACTCCAGCTTATCCTTCGTAATCAGGCTGGACGAAGACGCCTTCAAAGCACAGGTGTACCTGGCAGCGATCTGGGCGCGCAGGATGGACTCAGTGAGTGAAAAATCGCCCAGGATATAGCAGGATAAAAACCCAACTGCCAATCCGTCGCCGGCGCCGTTGGTATCGATCACCGGGCGATCCATTTCCACTGGAGGAAAGAACTCGATACCGTCTTTTGAGCCTAAAGCGCATCCAAGTGAACCCATCCCCACAACGACAATCTGGTCAGGTTTGGCGCTCAGGAAGGATTCGATAAGTGGTGTAGGGTCGGGGTAATTAACTGCCGAGAAAAAAAGAATGTCCGAATAGGTGATGAAATCCAGGCGGTATGAGTCATTCCGATCGACGATGTCCTGGATATCGCAGGATATGGTTAACCCAAGTTCACGAGCAACCGGCAGAAGATGTCGCGCCCAATCAGGAATGCTGAAATGTGAGAAACGGCTCCTCGATAGCACGTCCCGGCACGTATCCAGGTCAGGCTGCAGCCGCATATGGCCTTTACCATCATAAAAGTTCTTGCGGCGGCCGTCCCTGTACATAATGTTAACGCTGCGCGCCGTTCCTGATGGATCGATGAATAGAGCGGTCGTATCGATGCCATCCCCCGCAAGCTCCTGGCGCACGAACTGAGCGTTGTTGTCGTCGCCTACGTGACCAATAAACGCGGTCCGGCAACCCAATTGAGCGAATCCGCGGCTGACGTAACCCCCGGCCTGCCCCACGTAGTCTATATTCTCAGTGAAGTTAGCTTCCACGTTAAAATCGATCTCGTCCGTTTGCAGGTAGATATTTGTATCGATGCCCACATTGCCGACAACGACCACATCAAAATTATCGTCAGTCATATAAAGTTATTATCATCATTTTGATTATCAAATTCCATGCTGAATTTCTTGGAACCGCAGTTTCTTTCGCGCAAATCTTCGTAAAAATTTTTTGTGAAGCCCGGATGGATTTTCAGCAATTACTGGGTCTCAGAAATCTGTGTAGATTGGCGGCTCAATATCTCTTTTAGCCGACCCTCGTATTGATCGCCCAAAAAACGGGCGACCATCACCCCGGAAACAAAGGCCATCACCCAACCTGCTGGTTTGCTGACAAAACCGATCAACACTGCCGGAAGAAAATTCGTCATCACAGGGTTGACAACAAAGGTGACTACGCCGTCCTCGCTCTTTTGAACGAGCGCAATTTCGTGTTCCGCCTCACCCGTATCCATCGCGCGCCATCTACCCCCAACCCAGTTGCCGACCAGGGCAGCGATTAGAACGCCAACGGTATTGAGCACAAAACGAAGTATTCTCATGGTCATATTCCTTCTTAATGTTTTTTGTCAGACCCTATTGTACACGTGTACACGGCATGCATCAATCGTGCGATTCAATCGAAAAAGGATTACCCTCTGGATCAAAACCATCACACACCAATACACCCGGTGCAGCCGGGCGAACTTCTCCAAGATCAACACCACGTTCCAGAAAATATGCCCGGGTTACGTGGATGTCATCAACTCCAAACACTATTTTCGGTGTATCCTTTCCCAGGCGTCCCTGTCCACCGCCGTGAAGCGCCAGGATACAGGCGCCGGTGTCCAGGGTGACCCACATTTCGCCCGAATAATCGCTCGTCTCCTGGGGGAAAAGCACATCCAGCCCCATGATGTCACAATAAAATGCGACCTGGGCCACCATATCCTTCACGTAGATGATGACTTCTATAAGACCATTTACCACTTTAATACCTCCAAAGTACTCACTAACCATCCTCGATACCTTTTACGACCAAAATATAATTCTACCAAAATCCTTGAAACACCTCCGTTTATGCTCAAAGAATCGATGGCGTAATGATACAGTATGCGACCTGATCTGGTATTATTGTCTGATGAGTACCATTCACACGCTTTCGTTGAGAATGGCAAATGCCTATCTCATCGAAGCGCCGGGGGGCCTGTACTTGATCGATGCCGGTATGCCGGGCGACCACCAGCATATCCTGCACCACATGCAGAAGCTGGGGCGGGATGATCTGAAGCTGATCTTCATCACCCACGCCCACATCGATCACTATGGAAGCGCAGCGACGCTGAAGCGGATAACGAGCGCAAAGATCGCAATCCATGCCGCAGACGAGGAGGCGATGGCCGACGGAAGAACTGAGCTCGGGGAAGTGCGCGGGCGCGGGCGAGTTATCGAATTGATCATGCCTATGATCAATGCGTTATTTCGGGACGCTGCGGTTCAGGCAGACCTTTTATTTGAGGACGGTGACAATCTGGACGGCTGCGGGCTGCACGCTGAAGTCATCCATACGCCCGGGCACACGCCCGGTTCGTGCAGCCTGTGGGTTGATGGGCGCGATGCGTTCGTCGGGGATTTATTATCGACCAACGGCGGCGCGCATGCCCAGCGTTTCTACGCTTCGAATTGGGCGCAAATATCGGGGAGTTTGGCAAGACTGGCTGCACTTGAACCAGAAAAGATCTATCCGGGTCATGGAAAGCAGACGATGGGTAATGAAGAGTTGAAAAGGCTGATTGACAGTAAGTAGAGGTTTCAACCGCCTTCAATTCATTTTAAGTCATAGATGATAAAATAACCTGCGACAGCTTCGATGTATTTTAGTCGAATTTAAAGATTCCCCTACACATCTTGTGAACATTGAGGTAAAATTATCAACAATTCACAATATTAAGTTTAAGTTAAGGAGCTTGACCGATGAGCGAAGAACGCGAAGACACCACAATTTACACTGTCGTAGTAAATCATGAAGAGCAGTACTCCATCTGGCCTGAGGGGCGCGAGATTCCCCTCGGTTGGCGTGAGGTAGGCGTCACCGGACCCAAGGAAGAGTGCCTCTCCCATATCGGAGAGGTTTGGACAGACATGCGGCCGCTCAGCCTGCGCAAGAAGATGGAGGAAGATGCAAAGAAAGCCGCTGCAGCAGACAAAGAGTAATTACTTCTTTCACCAATTAAAGCTGTCATTGGATTCAAGGATCAGAAGTTGGAGTCAACCTCCGACGATCCAAAAACCCAATGACGGCTTTGCTTTAAATATTTAAGTATTATTGCTGTTAAACAACACGTAACGTGCCAAAGATGGAGTAAAATATATTTGACATAAATATTTTCTGAGGAGGTAACGATAGTGGACGAACTCATAGAACTCGTTTCTAAGAAAGCAAAAATTGATGAAAAATCAGCAAAAGTAGCTGTGGATACCGTCCTTGATTTCATCAAGGATAAATTACCCGAACCGTATGCCAGCCAGCTCGACAACATTGTCGATGGCGGTCAGGCCGATGACATCATTTCAGGTCTGGGCGGACTGTTAGGGAAAAAATAACATCAAGATCTATTAATCAATTACACAGGAGGAATGACCATGGCAAGTATCATCAACATTGAAGGCATTGGCAAAACCTACAAGGCGAAACTCAAGAAGATCAACATCTATACCACCGAAGCTCTTCTGGAAGCCGGGGCAACACGCAGCGGCCGCAAGAAACTCGCAGAGAAGACCGGCATCAGTGAAAAACTGATCCTCGAGTGGGTCAATCTCTCTGACTTATTCCGCATCAAAGGTGTTGGCGAGGAGTACTCGGATCTGCTGGAGGAAGCCGGTGTGGACACCGTGCGTGAGCTGGCGCAGCGCAAACCGGAGAACCTCCTCAAGAAAATGCAGGAGACGAACGCAAAAAAGAAACTGGTCCGCCAGCTTCCTACCCTGGCCAATGTCGAGGATTGGGTAGCGCAGGCTAAAGCCCTGCCGCGCGTCGTCAAGTACTAAACCGGAACCAGATCATCGAACGATTATGTAGGGCAAGATATTTTGATCTTGTCCTACTTTTCGATTAAAAGATTGTGCATTAAAGTGGGTGTAATTATGAAAATAAAAATCTTCACCACCGGGGGTTCGATTGACAAGTATTATTCCACCCAGGTCAGTGATTTCATCGTCGGCGATCCGCAGATGGCACAAATCTTGGAAGATGGCAATATCACTGTCGAATACGAGATCGAATCCCTCGCCCAAAAGGACAGCCTGGATATCACG
>Ga0209013_10000173_pt1 | contig 53250 bp, 44 predicted proteins | sample Cruoilmetagenom2_FD_187291 | JGI IMG/M metagenome (GOLD analysis project Ga0209013, IMG submission 187291) | Oil polluted marine microbial communities from Coal Oil Point, Santa Barbara, California, USA - Sample 2 (SPAdes) (version 2) | ecosystem: Environmental > Aquatic > Marine > Oil seeps ...
GACCCGGTGACCGCGGATATTCCCGTGATCTTTCTGACCGCTAAGACGGAATCGGGCGACGAAGAACTTGGTTTCGAAGTCGGCGCGGTCGATTACATCCACAAGCCGTTCTCTGCCCCGGTCGTTCTCGCGCGTGTGAAGACTCAACTTGCCCTGCAGGAAGCGTTGCGGGAAGCGCAGGAAGCACAAGCGGAGGCCGACCAGCTCCTTCATGCCTTGTTGCCAGAAAAAGCGGCCGATGAAATCCGCACTTTCGGCACGGTGATTCCGCGGCGCTATGAGAATGTCGCCGTGCTGTTCTGCGATGTCACTAACTTCACCGCTTATTGCGACAAGCATGAACCCGAGGACGTCATATCGCGCTTGGACGCGCTCTTCGTGATTTTCGAGCGCATTGCGGCGCAGCATGGACTGGAGAAGATAAAGACGATCGGCGATGGCTTCATGGCCGCGGCGAACTTGCTGCGTGAGGTCGAGGACCCGATCGGCGCGGCGGTGCGCTGCGGCCTCGAGATGGCAACGACATTGACCGACGCGCATTTGGACTGGGAGGTCCGCGTGGGGGTTCACGTAGGCCCGGTGGTGGCCGGCGTCGTGGGACAGGAACGCTACCAGTTCGACATATGGGGCGATACTGTGAACACAGCCGCCCGCATGATGGGCATGGTCGAGCCGGGCAGCGTCGCCGCCGCAGAGGAAGTCTGGAACCAGGTCAGCGCTGACTTCGACGGCGAACCGCTGGGCGACCTTGAGATCAAGGGTAAGGGGTCGGTTGCCGTCTATTGCCTGCGCAATAGCAAGCAGTGATGCCAACGTCGCGACCCCGCGGCGTCAATCGAATCTTGAGGTGAGCGACGGGCTGCGCGCGCTGGCCAACGGTGGCCGCGGACAAGAGTCCGACGGACGCAATCCGTGAGTTCGGCCTCAAGCGGGCCGAACGCCTTTCGCCTTGAGTTTGGCCTGCCAAATTTGCGTGTCGCCCAGAATGAACAGCACGTCGTTCTTCGGGCCGCCAAATGAGAAATTGGCCCCACCCGGCGCAAGAATTTCGCCTAGAAGGTCGCCGTTCGGTGAGAATACCTGCACGCCCGTCGCCGACGACGTATAGACCCGCCCCTTCGTATCCAACTTGATGCCGTCGGGGCAGCCCGGCGAGACCGTGGCAAAGAGCCGGTCGCCATGCAAGTGTCGGCCCTTGTGCACGTCGAACGCGCGGATGTGGTGTGGAAGATCCACGAAATAGGTGCCGGGCGCTTGATTAGCGCCGGTGTCGGTGATGTAGAGCACGCTCTCGTCAGGCGAGAACGCGAGCCCGTTCGGCTTGTTGAACGAGTCCGCCACCACCGCTGTCTCGACCGTGGCCGGGTCATGGCGGTATACAAAAGCGCCGAGCTTGGCCGACGGTTTGAAGCCTTGGAGTTCGCCGTAATTGGGATCGGTGAACCAGACGGTTCCGTCCGACTTCACCACGACATCGTTCGGCGAGTTGAGCGGAAGGCCGCGCCAATGATCGACCACGGTCTCCAACGCATGGGTCTTGAGGATCATACGGCTGATCCGAGCCCGCTGATCCAGCGTGCCTTGCTCGCAGATCAAGAGCCGTCCCTTTCGGTCCAGGCACATGCCGTTCGCCATGTTCGATGGCTGGCGCACAATTTCGAGCTGTCCGGCCTCGAATGGGAATTTGTCGCCCTTCAAGGCCAGGCGCATGATCGCGATGTTCCTGGGGCCCGGCTCCGGCACGGTCGTGAAATAGAGCGCATGTTCGGCGGCGACATAGACCGGCCCTTCATGGGCGTTGGTCTCGATCAAAACGGCGCGCTGGAACTTCTTGCCGAGAACTTTCCGGAATTCATCTCTCACGGTGGCGAAATTGCTGCTGTCTTCCTTGCCGTCTTCGTCGGACATGTCAGACCTCCGTTCGAGCCTTGCGAGTAAGACTATCGCATTCCTCTATAACAGCGGTTCCACAATCTTGCTGAGCCCAAGACCAAGCGCGCGCTGACCCTCGGGGTCCAGATGCACACCGTCGACGGCGCTGACCTTCACGACTTCGCTCGCGTCGAAAAAGGCGATACCGAAGCGATCGGCGACGGTCCGGTAGGTGGCGGCCAGCCCCCGGGACGTGCCTTGGCCGCCTGAATACATCAACGCCATTTCGGAGCTCAGCGACCCGAGAGGCGGCGGCGCGATCAAGACCATTTTCGGCGCGGAGCCGCCGGGGCCGGCCTGGCTTGCGGAGACCGCGCGGACCATCGCCATGCTGTCCATGGCGATCCGGCCTGCGTCCAGACCATAGAAGGGGGCACTGTCATTCGTCCCCAACATGATCGCAACCATGTCGAGAGGCGCATGGCCTTCCAGAAGCGGCGGCAGCATCGCCATGCCATCGCGATAGGGACGCGAGGGGTCGTCCGTCGCGATCGTTCTGCCGCTCAGGGCTTCCTCGATCACGTGGGCGCGTCCTTGCAACGCAGCCTCGAGCGCGCGGGGCCAGCGATCCTCGGGCGGAAACCGTGTTCCATCTTTGGGGTTGTAGCCCCATGTGATCGAGTCGCCGAAGCATAAGATAGATTTCGTCACGCAGTTTCTCCTCGGTCCGTTGGTGCCGCACGACGCGGCTTCGGTCGGTTCATCGTCACTGTGCGGCCGGTGTCACACGCCAAATGGTATTGCCGACGTCGTCGGCGACGAGTAGTGCCCCTGTCCGGTCATGGGCTACGCCCACAGGCCGTCCATAAGCCTTGCCGTCCTTGCTGAGAAAGCCGGTGAGGATGTCTTCCGGTTTTCCGGACGGCGTGCCGTTTTCGAACGGCACGAACACGACCTTGTAGCCACTTGGTGGATTGCGGTTCCAGGAGCCGTGCTGCCCGACAAAGGCGCCGCCCCGGTAGCGTTCCGGGAACAAAGTGCCGCCGTAGAAGGCGAGTCCGAGCGAGGCCGTATGGGGTCCGAGGGCGTAGTCGGGCACGATAGCCGTCTTCACAAGGTCGGGACGTGGAGGTTCGACCCGTGCGTCCACGTGATCCCCGTAATAACTGTAAGGCCAGCCGTAGAAGCCGTTCTCCTTTACCGAGGTCATGTAGTCGGGGACGAGATCGCTGCCTAGTTCGTCCCGTTCGTTGACCGTGGTCCAGAGCTTCCCGCTGTCCGGATGAAACGCAAGTCCGACAGGGTTGCGCAAGCCCGATGCGAACAGACTGGAGGTCCCGCTCGTAAGATCGATCGCGTGAATCGCGGCCCGTCCTTTCTCTATGTCCATGCCGCGCTCACCGACATTGCTGATAGAGCCCACCGAGGCATAGAGCGTCGCCCCGTCGGGGCTGGCGAGGATGTTCTTGACCCAGTGGATATTGATCGGGCCGGCCGGGAGCTCCGCAACCGGCTCGCCCTTTTCGGTGATCTGCGTGGCCCCACTCGTATAGGGAAACCGGAGGATGCCGTCCGTATTGGCCACATAGAAGCTGTTCCCCACCAGCGCCATGCCAAAGGGCGAGTTGAGGCCTGAGAGAAATTCCGAACGGGTTTCGGCCCCGCCGTCGCCGTCCGCGTCGCGCAGAAGCGTGAGCCTATTTGGGCTGGCGACGCCGGCTCCCGCCCACCACATGGCGAGCTTCATGACCCGGCCCATGATCCCGTCGGTCAATCCGGGCTGAGGGGGCGCTGCTGTCTCCGCGACAAGTACGTCGCCATTGGGGAGCACGTAGATCATACGTGGATGGTCGAGGCCCGAGGCGAAGGCACTCACAGCCAGTCCGTCCGCGGCCTTTGGAGCCTTTCCGTCAGGCCAGCCCGTGGCTTCCGCGATCACGACGGTCGGAAATATGGTCTGCACGGGTGGCGGCAGTTCGGGCTCGGGCCCAGTTCCGGCTTGCACGGACAGCGTAGCTTCCTCGCCGCAGCCCACCAGCGCTAGGCAAATCAGGGCGGCAAACGATCCTGCGATCAAACGATTGTGCATTGGTCTTCTATCCTGGGGCCCATCGAATTTGGCCAATTCTGGGCTAGTGCCGTCTCCCGGCGGTCACATTGGTGTGAAATGGACCCTAAGTTCCTTTAGCGTATGAATTTTTCATAGCTCCGCAGTGACATTGCAGCCTTTCCGTCTATGTGTTCGCAGGGCCGCATGAGATAATGTGGTTTAGCCGGACGCCGAATTCGTGAATCACCACTCACGCGGGCATCGGACGCCAGCCTTCTGAGACACACAGACAGAATGCAGCAGAGAGACGAAAGCGCCAAGCACGAGGCCGCAGTGCGCAAGGTCGGCGCGCCGCCTGCCTCGGGCTCGGCCCCAAAACAAGAGACCGGTGCGGCGCCGGCGCGGGGTTCCCAAGTGCGCGTCGGAAGAATTCTATTAATCAGCCTGCTGGTGCTCGCCCTGGCTGCGATCGCCTATCGTTATATGGTCGCACCGCAAGGGACGCAGCAGGCAGCCGTACAGGGTGGGCCACCCCCGGCGCCACCGGTCACGGTCGCCAAACCGCTCGTCGAAACGCTGCGGGAATGGAGCGACTTCACGGGTCAATTTGAGGCGCAGGACTCGGTCGAAATCCGCGCGCGTGTGAGCGGCTATCTGGAATCGGTGAATTTCAGCGACGGCCAACTGGTGGAGAAGGGCGAGCTTCTGTTCGTCATTGAACCCCGTCCGTTCGAAATTGCGCTGGACTCGGCCAAAGCCCAACTGGCCCAGGCCGAAGCCGAGCTAGAACTCGCCAAGGTGCAGCTCGAGCGCACCGCTGAGCTTCGCAAAAAAGACTTCGCGTCCGTACAGTCCTTCGACGAACGCGCTGCCGAGGTGAAGAATGCGACGGCGGCCCGAGACAAAGCCCGCGCCGACGTGGATCGGGCGCAGCTGAACCTTGACTACACGCGCGTGTTGGCACCGGTCTCCGGCCGTGTGGGCCGTCACGAAGTCAGCATCGGCAACCTCGTGGTCGGCGGAACCGGTGAGACAACGCTGCTGACCACGATTGTCTCGCTCGATCCCATCTGGCTAAGATTCAATGTCAGCGAAGGGGACGCCATGACTTACAAGCGGCTCATCCAGAAGGGTGAGCTCGAGTCGGCGCGGACCGGCAGCATTTCGGTGCAAGGTCAGCTCATTGACGAGACGGACTGGCCGCTCAAGGGCAACATCGACTTCGTCGACAATCAGTTCAATCGGACCACCGGCACGATCCGTGTCCGGGCAACCTTCCCCAACCCGGAGCTGTTCATCTCGCCCGGACAGTTCGGCCGCGTTCGTGTGCCGATGTCCCAGGAAAAGCCCACAATGCTTGTGCCCGATGCAGCCGTGGTCACAGACCAGTCGACAAAGTTGCTGTTCACGGTGACAGAGGACGGAACGGTAGTACCGAAGCCTGTCGAGCTCGGCGCGGTGACGGATGGCGGCTTGCGTATCGTGCGTACGGGAATCACCACCGACGATGACGTCATTATCAACGGGTTGTTGCGGGCGCGGCCCGGTCAGAAAGTCACGCCGCAACCGGGCGAGGTCAAACCTCAGGGTCAACAGACTGCAGCTCAGCAATGAGGCTCTCACACTTCTTCATCGACCGCCCCATCTTCGCGGCGGTCATCTCGATCATGATCACGCTGATCGGTGGCGTGGCCTATTTCAGCCTGCCTGTCGCCCAGTATCCTGATATCGCGCCGCCTTCGATCCAGGTGACGGCCCAGTACCCAGGTGCGTCCGCCGAGATTGTTGCCAATACTGTCGCCACGCCGATCGAGCAGGAAGTCAACGGCGTGGACGACATGATCTACATGACGTCTCAGTCGACCGGCGACGGTTCGATGTCGCTGACCGTCACCTTCAAGCTCGGCACCGACCTCGATACGGCGCAGGTGCTCGTCCAGAACCGGGTGGCGATCGCGACGCCCAGACTTCCCGAAGAGGTGCGCTCTCTCGGCGTGCAAGTCGCGAAGCGGTCTCCGGACCTCATGATGGTAATCCACCTAAGCTCGCCCAACGACAGCCGCGATCTGCTCTATGTTTCCAACTACGCGACCTTGCATGTGAAGGATGTGCTGTCCCGTATCGACGGCGTCGGTAATGTCACAATCTTTGGCGCGCGCGATTACTCAATGCGCATCTGGCTCGATCCAGACAAGCTGGCCGCGCGCAATCTCACCGCGGGCGATGTGCTCAGGGCGCTGCGCGGGCAGAACGTGCAGGTTGCGGCGGGTGTGATCAATCAGCCGCCGGTGCCTCAGCCAGGGGCCTTTCAGCTCAATGTCGAGACGCAAGGACGTCTGACCTCGCCCGAGGATTTCGGCAATATCATCGTGAAGGCCGAGAAGGAGGGGCGCGTCGTCCGTGCGCGCGATGTGGCCCGCGTCGAGCTTGGCGCCGCCGACTACAACCGCAACGGATATCTAGACGGACGTGTGGCGATCCCTATGGGCATCTTCCAGCGTCCCGGGTCGAATGCACTTGCGACGGCTGCCGAGGTGGAAGCGGCGATGGAGGAACTGTCAAAGTCGTTCCCCAGCGGGCTACGCTACGACATCGTTTACAATCCGACCGTCTTCATTTCCGACTCGATCGAGGCGGTACTGATTACGATGTTCGAGGCCGTGATCCTGGTGGTGGTCGTCATTGTCATTTTTCTGCAGAGCTGGCGGGCCTCGCTCATTCCGATTATCGCTATCCCGATTTCACTGGTGGGCACGTTCGCCGTCCTTGCCGCACTCGGCTACTCGCTCAACAATTTGTCCCTGTTCGGTCTGGTGCTGGCCATCGGCATTGTGGTCGACGACGCCATCGTGGTGGTGGAGAATGTCGAGCGGAACATCCGCGAGGGCCACAGCCCAAGGCAGGCGGCCTATCGGACCATGGAAGAGGTCGGCACCGCGCTGATCGCCATGACCCTGGTCGTTTGCGCGGTGTTCATCCCGACCGTGTTCCTGAGCGGCATTCTGGGCCAATTCTTCCGTCAGTTCGCGGTCACGATCACCACCGCCACGCTGATCTCGCTCATCGTGTCGCTGACCTTGAGCCCGGCGTTGTGCGCTATGCTTTTCAAGGCGCACGACAAGGCGGAAAAGAAGACCCTGATCGGACGCGGGCTCGACCGCGCCTTTGGCCTGTTCAATACCGGGTTCGATTGGGTGGCCGACAGGTATGGGGCGCTGACGGCGCGCCTGTTGCGCATCTCCGGGGTCATGCTGACAGTTTATGCGGGGCTCATCGGGCTCACCATCTACCAGTTCCGGGCGGCGCCCACCGGCTTCATCCCCGATCAAGATCTCGGCTATCTGATCAACATCATTCAGTTGCCGCCGGGCGCGGCGCTGTCGCGGACCGATCAGGTCGCACGTGATGTGACGAAGGTCGCGCTCAAGACGGCAGGCGTGGCTCACGCCGTCCCGATTGTCGGCCTGGATGGCGCGACTTTCACCACGGCGCCCAATTCGGCTGTCGTATTTACGCCGCTTGAGCCCTTCCGAGAACGCGCGAAGAAAGGCCTGACTGCCGCCGCTATCTCAGGTGCGCTGAACCAGGGCTTTGGCGCCATCGAAGATGCATTTGTGCTGAGCATCTCGCCGCCGCCCGTGCGCGGCATCGGCACCACCGGCGGGTTCAAGATGGAGGTGCAAGACACGAAGGGTGCGCCCCTATCGCAGCTCGCCGACGTGGCGCAATCCCTTATGGGAGCGGCCAACCAAGACCCCGGCCTTTCGCGCGTGTTCACGACCTTCAACACAGGCACGCCTAGCGTCTATGCGGACATCGATCGGGTGCGCGCCGAAATGCTGGGTGTGAGCGCGGACGACATCTTCCAGACGCTGGAAGTCTATCTCGGCTCTCAATATGTGAACGACTTCAACTTCCTCGGCCGGACCTACCGCGTGACGGCACAGGCGGACGGAAAGTACCGCCAGGATCTGCATGCCATCTCGCAGCTCAAGGCGCGTAATGCACAGGGGGAGATGGTGCCCCTCGGTTCGGTTGCCGCGTTTCGCGACATCACCGGCCCATATCGGGTCGAGCACTTCAATCTCTTCTCCGCCGCGGCGATTCAAGGAGCGACGAAGCCCGGCTATTCGAGCGGCTATGGTCTGGAGGCTATGGAGAGGCTGGCGGAGCAGGTTCTGCCCGATGGCTACTCTTTTCAGTGGACCGAGCTCGCCTATCAAGAGAAGGAGGCGGGCGACACGGCGATCTTTGTCTTCGCGGCGGCGGTCGTATTCGTGTTTCTGCTGCTCGCCGCGCAATACGAGAGTTGGGGTTTGCCGCTCGCCGTCATCCTGATTGTTCCCATGTGTTTGCTGGCCGCCGTCACCGGGCTCATGCTGCGCGGTATGGACGTGAACATTTTGGGTCAGATTGGCTTTGTCGTTTTGATTTCCTTGGCCGCGAAGAACGCGATTCTCATCGTGGAATTCGCGCGGCAAAATGAGGAGCACGGTCAGGACCGGTTCGAAGCGGTGGTTGACGCGGCGCGCGTGCGCCTGCGCCCGATTCTCATGACGGCTCTGGCGTTTATTCTCGGCGTGGTGCCGCTCGTGATCGCCACGGGCGCCGGGTCCGAGATGCGCCAGTCTCTGGGCACGGCCGTGTTCTCCGGCATGTTGGGCGTTACGGCCTTCGGCCTGATCTTCACCCCTATCTTCTATGTCGTGGTGCGAAAATTTGCGCCGGCCGGGACGACTCCGGGGGATGAGCGCATCGAGCCGGCCGAATAGGGGGCATCGTATCCTAGGTCTTCGATCACATTCCCTCGAGTGCTAGGACCCGGCCGCCTGGCTCATCAACGCGGAATTTTGCCAGACCGTCCAAGATTTTCTGCACGGCCAAACACGGCTAGCTTGAAGCCTATGAGCGCAAGGTCGAGCCGGCACCAGCGGGCGATTGAGCCGCTCCTGCGCGCAAGGTGCTCCAAGCGCTGACGGAGGCGGGCGTGACTAGACATCTCACGGCGGGGTTGAAGAATGTCGGGTGGGCGGGTGCCGCGGCCTAACTCGTCCTTGCCGGGGGCCGCGCGTCGATGTTAATCGGCCTTGGGCCGGACGGGAGCTTGCAGGGACCATTAACGCAGCTTGCGCGGCAATACCAAGGCAACAGGCGGTCAAAGGCCGTCGGCGCTGGTTTTAGGACACTGAGAAGAGGGACGATGCCCCAGGCGACAGACACTAACGATCAAGACAGTGCCGCTCCTGCGTCCCGGAGCGTCCTTGACGTGCTTCGCGGCGAGCTTGGCCTGATTGGAGGCGTCATCACCACGGCGCTCTTCTTCACCGTCGGCAAGGAGTGGCTGGCGGATCTGAGCAGCCTGACGTGGCTCGGTCTCATGTTCGCATGGCTGTTCGGTGTCATGATTTGGTGCGCATTTGGGGTCGTGCGCCACGCGGATGCGTTGGCAGAGATTTTGGGCGAGCCCTATGGCACGCTTATTCTGACCATATCTGTCATCAGTATCGAAGTTGCGATTCTCGCGACTGTAATGCTGGGGAACACGCCCAACCCCACATTGCCGCGGGAGACCATGTTCGCCATTCTTATGATTGTGCTGAACGGCATGGTCGGGACGGTCCTTGCCGTGGGCGGCCTGCGTTATGTCCAACAGCAATACAATCTGCAAGGTGCGCTGGCCTATCTCGCGGTGATTACACCGCTCGCCTTTATCGCCTTGGTCGTGCCGACATTCACGGAGTCGACATCAGGGCCGACGCTTCAAACGCAGCAGGCGATCGTCTTTGGCACAATGACGGCACTTCTCTATGGCGCGTTTCTCACGATCCAAACTACGCGGCACCGGACCTTTTTCTTGCAGCCCAAGCTTGCCCGTAAATCCAAGATTCAGAGCAAGACGGAGGAGCGGCGGAGCGCCGGAGCCGAGGGGCAGGTCAGTCCGGAAACGGGCATGCTGAAGCCGCACCATCATGGCCCCGTCTATTCGGGTGCCGTTCACGCGGTCCTATTGCTCGCGACGCTCCTGCCCGTAGTGCTTCTCTCGAAGCCGTTGGCTGCACTCCTGGACCACGGCATAGCGCAACTGAGCCTGCCGAATGCGCTTGGTGGTGTGGTGATCGCGATGCTGATCCTCTCACCTGAATGGACGGCGGCGCTCCAATCCGCGATGCGCGATCAGCTGCAGCGCGCCGTCAATCTCAGTCTTGGCAGCGCGTTGTCGACGATTGGCCTGACCGTACCGGTCATGTTGGCCATCAGCGTGTTAACGGGAACGCCGTTAAACCTAGGGCTCAACGCCGTCGACATCGTTCTGCTCTCTGTCACGCTGTTCGTCTGTCACATCACCTTCTCCGGCGCCCCCACCAATATTCTCTTAGGCTTCGTGCATCTGGTGTTGTTTGGGACTTATTTGCTTCTGATCTTCAAGCCTTAGCGTTTGGTTTTGGCGTCTGCGTTGCGCGGGCGCTCCGAGGGGGTGTGCTCGGCAACCAGGAATACGATGCGAAGCGCGGCGGCGGCTTCGTGGGCGACAGGTTCAAGGCGCTCGAGGCGACACTGTCGGGTGTCTTTCCGGGTGACTATCTCCTGAGTGATCCGAGGGGCTATCTCGCTCGGAACCTGTATCGGGCGTCTTAGCCAGACGCATGAATTCGCCACACGACGTTCGCGCGCTAACGAATAAACGCGGCCAAGCAGAGCCCCAACCTACCTTCAAGCTGCGAGGCAAAGTGCACTGCCGGCCCCGCCCCGGCAGTGCTTTGAAACGCTGCCTACCCCGATGGACAGGCCTTAGGATGGTGCGTTCTGTGTAGAGAGTGTCAGGATGGGCCGAGGGCCCGTAGGCTCACTCTATTGATTAGGATGACACGTAGCCAACGGGCAACGCAATTGAACGGCACGATTATAACCGTACTTTCTTGAGTGCTGTGGGTGCGTCGTCACGGTTCGCGCCCTGCCGGACTTATGGCGCGGCCGTCCCGGGCGTCTCTGCGGCGCCCGCTCCATTTGTCTTGCGTTGGCCGGCATTTGCCGCTGTCGGCGCGCGAAGGTTTGCGGCCCACGCCGCGAAGCGTCTGCTCAGCACATCGCCGCTCCGGTCCCACCAAGCTTGGTCGAACGGTAAGGCCGTTCGAAAATTGCTAGGCGCCGTTGGCAAAAATCTCTGCATGTCTACGCCGACAACAGGATGCTTGCCGACCCGAGCCAAGGCGGACGTTCGCATCGGTCCGTAAGACGTGAGCCGCGCCTGAGCGGCCAATTGTTCCGCCGCGGTGGCGAAGCGGATGAAGCGCATCGCCTCGTCTTTGTTCCGCGATGTCTTAGGAATGGCCCAGGCATCGAGATCGTAGATCTGCCCATCCCAAAGGATGTCGAGATTGCGGTCGCGGATCGCCGCACGGAACAGCCGTGCGCTATAGCCTGCTGCCATCACCGCACGTCCGCCGGTAACCCAGGTCATCGGCTGGGCCGGCTTGTCCCACAGAAGGATGCTGGCCTTGATCTTGTCGAGCGCCGCGAATGCCCGGTCCGCACCTTCGGGCGTCGCAAGGACGTTGTAGACGTTCCCCGGTGGCACGCCATCGGCCAGCAGTGCGAGTTCGAGGGTGCGTTGTGCGCTGTTGGGGAGCGCGCGTTTGCCGGGATAGCGGGCCGTATCCAATAGAGCGCCGATGGTCGCCGGTGCGCCGCTGCGGAAGGCCTGCCGGTTGAAGGCGATCGCTGTGGACCAGGCCATGGTGGCAACGCCGCATTTCGAGACGGCGCCAGGCAGGAAGTCATCCGCAGCGTCCTCATCCGTCTTCAGCGCGTCCGCATCGATCGGCGCCAACAGGCCCTCGGCGCACAGCGTCTTCAGCGCGCCGGCCGAAACGTCCACGACGTCCACGGGTGTGTTGGTGTCCTCGATCAATGTCTTCAGCTTCGAGGAATCACCGCTATAGATCTCGGTCGCCAGGACGGTGCCGGTCTTCTTCGCAAATGGCTCCAGAACCGCAACTGCCTGTGCACGGCCATAAGCACCGCCCCAGGTCGCGATGTTCAGGGTTTGCTGGGCCAGCACCTCCGAGGGCATATGCGAAGTCAAAGCGAACGCGAGCGCGGCGGCGGCGACGCTGCGGCGCGCTTGAGGGCGGTTCCAAATCCGGTAGATGGTGGCGTGGTGCATCACGAGCAGTGATCGTCGCGTCGATGTCGTTCCGTTTTAGGTAATCTGAAAGGAACGCGCTATGGCTTCTCCGTATCCTGTTCCGAGATTCCGGCCTGTGGCGCCGACGGACGGGCCCGCACGATCCGCGGGGCCGCGAGAGGGCCACTCATCGTGATGCCCGGCCCGGACTCAGGAACGGGTTCGGCCGCATCAAGAGGTTCCTCAGGGTCCGCCATTCGGAAGTCCCAATCAAGGGTCCGTTGCGCGATGTCGAGACCGCCCGCGCCAGTCAGCGTCCGCTCGCCAGTCGTCATGCGGAACGATTGGCACCACAAATGTCCGGCGGAAAGGCTGCAATCGGCTTCTATCTCCGAGAAGTCGGTGTCCGCGTCTTGGCTCCAGCTCCGGGCCTCGGCGTCTGGTTGCGTGATGAGAGCAACCAGATCGACAGGGAGGGTCCCGTCCTTGGCTGTCGCGGCAATGGTTCCGGCGAGGCTGCGCACAAGTTCGTCTTTCGAGGTGCCCCCGGTCGAGATATTGACCTTCAGGGTTCCCGCGCCCGTCACGGGCATGCTCACCCCGAGGGCTTGCCGGCATTTGTCGAGCGCAACATTCGCAAGGCTGCCGGTCAGCGTCGCCTCCGCGCGCGGCGCCGAAAGATCGAGATCGAAACGACCCTCGACCTCGCCGCCGCAGATTTCCAAAGCACCGACCTCGCTGGAGATCGCACTGTTCTTGGCATTGACCGTGAAACCGCCACCGCCGAGCTCCAGCCCACCGGCCGACAGTTCCGCCGCGGAGATCCGCAAATCCGCATCCAGATGCTTCAGCAGCACCCAGTCGAACAGCGGACTTCCCTCGGGAGCAGCCGACGCATCGGACAGATACGGGTCGAGGACCAGTGTCTCGAAGGCCAGCGTTCCATCGATGCGGGGCCGTTCCCCGGCCGTTAGGGCCAGCAGACCGACGGCGGCGTTCCCATCGAACTCAAACGTGCCGTCGTCGAAGGTTAGGGTCGGGCCCGCCCAATGGACCCGCCCGGTGGCGCTGGCGTCCTTCAGGCTGTGGCCCTCCGGCAGCACGACTCCGACCCAGGCCAGGAAGTGTCGGATGTTGGGCAATTTTGCCTCGAGGTCGCCCTCGCCGCCAAGCCCCTCGCCAAGCTGCATCGTTCCCGAGAACCGCGCCGTGAGCGGTTTGGAGGTAACTTTGAGCGAGAGCGGCGCGCGCTGCCTATGATCGGCTTCGACGGTCTTGCCGCGTCCGAGTGAGAAGGTGACGGGCTCGCCGTTGAAGGTGAAAGAGCCCACGGCTTCCAGCGCACCGAGTTGTCCACGCGTGTTCAGACGGACGTCGAGTTTGCGAAGGAGGGGACTGCCGTCGGCGGGCTCGACCACGCCACGATGGACGCGCACGGTCTCAAGCGGGGCGCTGGCGAGAAATGCCGTAAGCCGCCCGAGCACGGCTTCCGTGGTCCGGGCGTCGTCTTGGGCCTTGAGTCTGAGCGTCGGTTTGTCCAGCCGCAGGGCGCTGAATGTGATGTTTCCAAGCAGAAGGTCCGGGAGCGATAGGGTGAGCCGGAATTTGGGTGCCGACACAGACTGCAAGGTTGGCAGCTTGGCCGCGTCGGACACGGTGAGGCCGCCCTCAAGCGATGGCGGGAAATAGCGAACACGCAATGGTTCTACGAGGGTCACGGACCCCCCTGTCCATTCCGACAAGGAGGCCGCCACCCGGCCGCGAATATCCGTCGAGGTTCCGGCAGGCCGGAGGAGCCAGAATACAAGTCCTGCGGCGATTACCGCGAGTAGAACGGCTAGAAGCCATTTCCAAAAAGATTGGCGCGGCCCCATTCCGACCTTTCCACATACCTGGCTGCGTGGGCTTCGAGCGAGCGGCTGGCTGCTCATGAACGCGCAGCAAACGGCGCGCCCAGAGAGGGATGCTGTCCGTGTGACCCTTGCGAACCCAGCAGCATCATTCTCTTGGGTTATCAGGAAATTGGCAACGCCAATTCCTCGTGCGTCTTTGCTGATCCGCCGCGTGACCCCGAAAAGCCGGGCCGGCTCTTGGCAATGAATCCGTGAAGAAGCAGCACCGGCGCCAAGCTCACCAGGACAATCGCCAAAGCCGACAGACCGGCTTCTTCGTAGCGATAGAGCGAGGCCAGCGTGAAAACCTGAGTGGCCAGCGTATCGAAGTTGAAGGGCCGCAGCAGCAATGTCGCCGGAAGCTCCTTCATGGAATCGACGAATACGATCAGTGCAGCGCCGCCGAGCGCAGGCCGCAGGAGCGGCAGATGGACGCTCCAAAGCATTTCGGTCACCGAAGCGCCCAGCGTCCGTCCGGCCGAATCGATATTGCGGGTGATCTTGCTGAGGCCGGCCTCTACGGACCCGAGCGAGGCGGCGAGAAAGCGGATCGTGTATGCGACAACGATGGCGAAGGCCGTGCCCGAGAAGATGAGCCCTGTCGAGACGCCGAACAGCGAGCGCGCCGCGTCGTCGATCTTGTTGTCGAGTCCCGCGAGCGGGATGAGAAGCCCGATGGCGAGCACAGTGCCGGGAACCGCATAGCTGACCGCGGGCACGAAGCTGGCGATCTGCACGAGTTTTGAGTGCGTCTGCCGACGGCCATAGGCGAGGACGATCGCGAAGATCACAGCGAGCACGGCCGCCGCGACCGAGAGGACGAGGCTATGAAGGGCCGCGCGCCAGAAGTCTTCGGTCAGGCCGGAGGACAGGTGGACCATCGCGTCGCGCGCCAGCACATAGGTGGGCAGAATGAAGCCGACCAGGATCGGAAGCGCGCAGGCTGCCGTGGCGAGTATCCCTTTTGCCCCCGAGAGCGATTCTTCCGGTAAATCCCGGTACTGGCCCGTGGTGTGATGAAAGCGCTTACCGGACCGCAAAGCGCGCTCCAGGCCCAGAACGGCCAGCACGAAGAATAGCATCACGCAGGAGATCTGCGCGGCGCCGGCAAGGCTACCCCGATCGAGCCAGGTGTCGTAGACGGTGACGGTGAGCGTCTGCACGCCGAAGAATTCAACGGCGCCGATGTCGTTGAGCGTTTCCATCAGCGCAAGCGCCGTGCCCGCGGCAAGTGCGGGACGGGCAAGTGGTAGTGCGATTTGCCAGAATGTTTCGGACGCGCTCCGTCCCAGCGTGCGGCTCGCCTCGATCACGCAGACCGACTGGGCCACGAAACTCGCGCGCGCGGTGATGTAGACGTATGGGTATAGGACCGCTCCCATCACGAACACCGCGCCGCCAAGGCTTCGAATATCGGGGAACCAATAGTCTCGCGCATTCTGCCAGCCGAAGATGTTGCGCAAGGCCGTCTGGATCTCCCCGGAGTAATCGAAAACTTCGATGTAGCAAAAGGCGATGATGTAGGTGGGCATCGCCAATGGCAGCAGCAGGAGCCATTGGAACAGGCCGCGCCCCGGGAAGCGGTACATCGTGACGAGCCACGCGGTTCCGGTTCCGGTGACAAGGGCGATGATCGCGACGCCCGCCATCAAGATCAGCGTACGCCGAACGGCGTCCGGCAAGACGTTCTCGATGAGGTGCGGCCAGGTGTCGCCGCTCGAGTGCAAGGCCATGACGGCGATTGCGATAAGCGGTGCGGCCGCAAGGAGCGACAAGATCAGCGCGCCGGCGGACCAGGAGAAGCTGCCGGACTCGAAGAGCTTGGCAAACCGCGGCCGTATCGGGCCGGGCTTTGAGGACGGCGCCTGACCTGCCAGCGGCTCAGCGCGGGGCAGCGACAGAGCCTCCGCGTGCGCTGGCCTCCGAGGCGACCAGCGCTGCCACGATCTCTTGGTTGAGACGATAGTCCGCCTCGTCGAGCGCGTCGGCAAATGCGTTGGCAGCGTCAATGACCGGATCGACCGTGTCGGATCCCGTCAGTGCCAGCGCGCAGGCCTGCATGGCCGGGCAACCCTGATGCTGGGAGGCGGCGATCAAAGACATCGCCATGCACTCGTCGGCACAGAAGCGTCTGGCGTCGAGCGAGTTGTACTCGATCTTGCGAGAGGTTGCGGCCCGGACGGCGCGCACCCAGCAGGCAAGTTCAGTGACGGCGAGCTTGGCACGTGCCGGACCGAGAACCCGGTTGTAGGTGTTCCAGCCGTTTTCCCAGCAGGTAATGTCACCTGTGTCATAGCCCGCGATCCAGCACCGGAAGCCGACGCCGACCAGCCATTCCGGCCCCGAAAAGGCGTGGACCTCGCCACGTGGCTCGTGTTGTCCAACGAAACTTGGTTGATAGCTCATTGCCGCCCCCTCATGAGCTCGGCCCGTCATTGAAGCCGACTTTATCGATCATCTCACTTGCCGCCTTACGCAGTCCGGCAATCTCGTTCAGCGATATTGAATCCGCTTTGAACGTTCCCCACGACTGGACAAGTTCCGACCAGGCAACGCCGTCCTTGGTGGGGTACTCATGGTTCACTTCCGCGTACATGGTCTGACCCTCGTCCGAGGCCAAAAATTCGATGAGCTTAAGCGCGTTGTCCTTGTTCGGCGCGTTCTTCGCCAAGACGGCGCCAGAGACATTCACATGAGTGCCGCGGCCCGCCGTATTCGGGAAGAGTATCTTGACGGACGCGGCCCATTCCTTCTGCTCGGGATGCTTCTTGTCGGTCAGCATTTTCCCCATGTAGTAGGTATTGCCGATCGCAAGATCGCATTCGCCCGCATAGACGCCCTTCACCTGAAGGCGATCGTTGCCGGCGGGCTTGCGAGCGAGATTCTCCTTCACGCCGCGCAGCCATGCCTCTGTCTTCTCTGGCCCGAGATGGGCCAGCATCGAGGCGACGAGGGCCACGTTGTAGGGATGCTGGCCGGACCGGATGCAGATCTTGCCGCGCCATTTCGGGTCGGCGAGGTCTTCGTAGGTGATGCTGTCCAGATCGACACGATCCTTGGAGGCATAAACGACGCGCGCGCGGCCGGTTATGCCGATCCATTCGTCGTTGACGCCGCGATAGGACTCGGGGATCGACGCGTCGATGACGTCCGAGGTAACAGGCTGCGAAATTCCTGAGGCGACGGCTTGGCTCAGATTGCCGAGATCCGTGGTCAGGAGCACGTCGGCCGGGCTGTTCCGTCCCTCCGCATGAATGCGCTCGATCAGGCCCTTCGAGGCAAAAATGACGTTGGTCTTGATGCCGGTCTCGTCGCTGAACTCCTTGAGCAGGGGCTCGATCAGATAGGGCTGTCTGTAGGAGTAGATGTTGACTTCGCCGGCCGCATCGGAACAGGCCGGGGAGTCTCCGGAAATGACAAAAAGGGCTGCGAGCGTCGCCGCGCACGCAAAAGTGCAGCGCATACAAACCTCCAATGGCCAGGGTTCAAGGCCCCGGTATCGGACAATGAAAACTCTCTCTAAGCCAAGCTAGAGACACATGTCTTCGCTTAAACCTGCGTCGTCTGCGGATGTCAATAATATTGTGTAAATGAAAAAGAACTTAGAAGCTTTCTAAGCGGCAGATTGGATTTATAAGAATTCAAATCAACAAGTATTAGCAAGAAGAACGATGATAAAACGCGCGAGTTACTAGTTCGGCGTGTCGCAATTTTCGTCCGTCTGCCCCGGTCGTGGAGAAAGGGACGCGTCGCTTCGTCGCTAAGACCGGAAAAGCCGCTCTTTGGGAAAAATCACATCGGCGGAGGTGCCGACGCCAGGCTCGCTTGTGAGATCGAGCCGGGCACGAATCGCATCGGTCAGGGCCTTGGTCAATGGAAGGCCCAGCCCCGTCCCGGATTGATGCCGGGGCGAGGTGTCGAGCTGATGGAAGGGCTGCATGGCGTAGGCGATGTCGCTTTCGCTCATCCCGACGCCTGTGTCGTGCACCCGCAGGCGCAAGTCGCCACCCACGATCGTTCCCGAGAGGATCACCTGTCCCCCTTCCGGGGTGAACTTGATCGCGTTGGTCAGGAGGTTGAGCATGATCTGCCGCAAGCGCCGCGGATCCGCAACGACCACGGGCAGGTCGTCGGCGAATGAGGTTCGCAGCACGATCCGCGTCCGCTTGGCCAAGGGCTGCAGGCTCGCCACGCAGGCCTCGACGACCTCGGCAACGTCAACCGATGTGAAGTCGAGCTCGAACTTCCCGGCCTCGATCTTCGAAATGTCGAGCAGATCGTTGAGGAGGCTGAGCGCGTAGAGCCCGCTCTGATGAATGTCTTCCGCATAGCCCTTGTAGCGGGCATTTCCAATCGGCCCGAAGCGCTCGTGCAGCATCAGTTCGGCGAAGCCAATGATCGAATTGAGCGGGGTCCTGACCTCGTGGCTGACCTTGGCGAGGAAATCGAGTTGCCGTGCCGCCTCTTCCTGGGCCCGCACCGGCGGTGCCTCTTCCGTTGCTGTGTTGTCGTTCGCCTCGGGCTTGTCGAGAGGCTTGCTTTGCAGGCCAGACGTGTCAGCGGCAACCGGCGGTTGGCCGGCGGGCGCGTCGGCGTCCGTGTTCTCCGCCGCGCTGGCGTGCGGCGTTGTGTCGGGACGGGGATTGGGCACGGGGGTCACGGCCGGCACGGCAAACAGGGGACGGGCCGGCGGCGCTGCATCGGTGTTCAATGCACGATCGGCCGCGTTCCCGGCGGCCGCGGGCGCGGAGATCTCGGCCTGGAGAGGCTCGGCGTTCGGAGGCTCGGTCGCGGGCGGCTCGGGTTCCAGCTCTGAGGGGTCGATATCGGCGGGGTCGACCAGCCGCAAAAGACGCAGCTGCGCGTCGCCATCGAGCGGGGTCAGGATGAAGGTCACGGACAGGCGCCGCCGCGAGCGCGACAGGGCCGCAATATCGGAGATGCGTTCGTTCGGCGCATGCGCGAGCAGGGCCGTCACACCGCCCGAAAGAATCGCGTCCAGACCCCCGGACCCAATCAGTTCGGCCGGGGCGCGATAGCCAAAGGCATAGGCGAAGGCGCTATTGACCGTGGTGAGCGCATCGCCCTTGAGAATCCCGATGGCGGCCGGCATGGCCTCGATAAGGGTTTCAACGCCCGTGGGGTCGAGAGGCGGGGGGGCGCCGGGCCGGTCCGTTGCGTCAGCCAACGGCGCCCCTTTTTTGGTATTGCCGTTCGCCTCGCCATTGACGCCGGCGGTGGCAGGATTGGCCAAGACTCGGCCTTCCAGGGCGCGTGCGATGTGCTCGAGCGCTTCCTGGTCGTCCTGTCCTATCCGATTTTGCAGCCTGAGGTCGGTCACGATCAGCCCCGGTGAGAGACTTGATGAGCAAATCTTGCGCACATTTGATGTGCAAATCCGCTCGGCCGGATATTGCACCTTTAGCGGCGCCAGATCGACTCACCCACTAAGTTTAGGTGAATTGGATTCGATACCTAGGCCGAAAGCAAGAATTTCGTCCAGCTCCGATAAATATGGCCTTTTTGACAGCTCTGTCACTTGAATTGACGCGGCGCACAAAATATAGTTGCGATGCAACAAATGCGACGGCTGAGAGTTCAATCCGCGTTCGTTCCCGTACTGGCGAATTGAGGAAGTCAACCGAGAGGTGCCATGATGGCCAAGACAGCAGAAGTGCCCCAGACTCCCATGGAAGCCATGGAGAAAATGACGGAGTCGTTCGAGACCGCCGCCAAGGAATTCGATGCCCTGAAGTTCGATGCCGAAGTGCCCGAGAGCGTTCGGTCGATGGCGGAAAGCACCGTCACTCAGACCCGTGAGGCTTACGAGCGCGGCAAAGAAGCGCTGGACGAATCGATTGATGCGTTGGAGCGCTCCTTCGATGCGGCCGGTCACGGCGCCACGGCGTTCAATCGCAAGCTGATCGATATCGCGCAGCGCAATCTGAATTCTAGCTTCGACTACGCCAAGAGCCTTGCCGCCGCCAAGACCCTTGCCGAGATCGTCGAGCTGCAATCGACCTATATCCGCAACCAGTTCGAAGTGTTCGCGGGTCAGGCGACTGAGATTCAGGCGCTCTCCAAAAAGATTGCGACCGACACGTCGGAGCCGCTCAAGGATCAGATGACCAAGTCTTTCGAGGCGGTTCGCAAGACGGCGTAAGCCTCTCGCGTCCGCGTCGCGTGGCCAAGTATGAGTAGCGTAACCGCGTACCAGTCGCCTACCCGAGTACGAGTAGCTTAACGAAAGTACCAAAAAGTCGCGTGTAACGGCGTTTGTCAGTCGCGTTTTGCGTAAGAACTTCAGAGGCCCGGGCCACTTCCCGGGCCTTTTATTTTCGGCGCCTCTTGATTTTCCGATCCGGTCGTGAAATCTGCGCCTCCCGGAAGGTTGCGAGGGCGATTTGAGGCCCTTGCTTGCAACCGCCAGGGGCTGCCCTTAGGGTCCGGGCAAATACCCGCCCGGCAGCCAGCTTCAGACGTTTTTCCAAGACGTCTTGGTTTGGGCGAACGCCCGGCTATCGCGAGCCCCAAGGTTTGGCATCTGCGGGCCGTGAGGCCAAAGTGCCGCTGTAGCTCAGTTGGTTAGAGCGCTTGATTGTGGATCAAGAGGTCACTGGTTCGAATCCAGTCAGCGGTACCAATACTTTGGTCGTAGCCGGCACACCCCTAAAAAACGGCGACTGTGGCACGAAGGGCACAGCATCCCGGAACGGGTTGGGCTATAAGAGTTCCATCAAATGTCGATTCTGCAGGGAATTTTTTGGGGGATCCAACCATGCGCATTTTCGTCGCTTTCGCGATCATCATTTCTGCCGCTATCGGTCTTGGCGGTTGCTTCGGCCATCATGAAAAGGCCGTCGTCGTTGAGCCGTTGAAGCTCGGCTAATTAGTTGACGACGAGATAGCTTAGCAGTCTATCTCTCCGGCAATGCCAACCCCGGTCAGGGAAACCTGACCGGGGTTTTTTTGTGCGCGGGGGTTATCTCCTGCGGCGGAATCTCCTGCGGTGTAACTGGCAGAAGCGGGCGCGGCCGCGCGCCAAAAGATCCTCCCAAGAGTACTGAGGCTCCCAAGAGCACTTCGATTCGAAAGAGTTAAGAAGGGTCCCGAAGGGGGGCTGTGGCCTAGATCCAGCCGAGGACCTTGGTCGCGCGATAGGCGGCCTTCCAGGCCTCGGCCGCAAATGACGCCTCTTGGCCGCTGATGCTCAGGGCCTCCAGCATGCGCCACTGAGCATTTCGTAAGAAGGTCAAGTCGAAGGATGTCCCAAGCCGGGTCACGCGAAGACCGTTCTAAAGCACTTCTACGCTGATGTCGCTCATGACGCTCGCAGTCCTTTTGGCTCGACGGGAAGCGATTCCGACAGTCTCTAAACGCATCTGCGCAGACGCGAGGCATGAACACGTGGTTGCATGGTCCTATCGCTGAGATCGCGCTGCGCTGGTAGTTCTGCACCTGTCCTCCCGCCTGATCCAAAGGGCGGAAGGCGCCGACCAAAAAATATGCGTCTGGTCGGGTAACCTTCTGTTTTGCAAGCGGAAATCTAGGTTCGGAGGTCGCGCCGATCAAAGGCGTTTCCTGTCGTAATCTGACAAGGTCACGGCACAAAACCCTATTAGAGATGCAGAGGCGAGAGCGCTAAGCTGGGATTCCAGTCCGGCCTCCGCGACTGGCCATGCAGTTAGGGCCAAAAAACAAACCTCCGGCCCCCCCCCAATAGGAGAAACGTTCCATGGAATTGATAACAAGGGGCCTGGTTCGAACCGGCCTCGTGACGGCCGTCGCGGCACTATTGTCCGTGTCAGCCCCTGCCTTCGCGCAAGAAGACACGGCCGAAACCAAAACCGATAAGCCCAACATCCTGGTCGTCTGGGGTGATGATGTCGGGCAATCCAACATCAGTGCCTTCACAAAGGGCATGATGGGATACCGGACCCCCAACATCGACCGTATCGCCAATGAAGGCATGCTGTTCACCGATTACTACGGCGAGCAGAGCTGCACCGCAGGCCGCTCCTCCTTCATCACCGGACAAAGTGTCTTCCGCACCGGGTTGTCCAAAGTGGGCCTGCCTGGCGCCGAACTCGGCATGCAGACCGAAGACCCGACAATCGCCGGCCTATTGAAGGCGCAAGGCTATGCAACCGGGCAGTTTGGCAAGAACCATCTGGGTGACCGCGACGAACATCTGCCGACCAATCACGGATTCGATGAGTTCTTCGGCAACCTCTATCATTTGAATGCGGAAGAAGAGCCCGAGAATGAGGACTATCCTAAGGACCCGGCCTTCCGCGAAAAATTCGGGCCGCGCGGGGTGATCCATTCTTTCGCGCAACCCGACGGTACGCAGAAGATCGAAGACACCGGCCCGCTCACCAAGAAGCGCATGGAAACGGTGGACGACGAAACCTCGGATCGTGCCATCGAATTCATCAAAGAGCAGACTGCTGCCGGCAATCCTTGGTTCGTATGGTGGAGCGGAACGCGCATGCATTTCCGCACGCATGTGAAGTCGGAATTGCGCGGCATTTCCGGTCAGGACGAATACTCCGATGGCATGGTCGAGCATGACATGCATATCGGCAAATTCCTGAAGCTGCTCGATGACCTCGGCATCGCCGACAACACCATCGTGTTCTATTCGACCGACAATGGGCCGCACTACAACACGTGGCCCGATGCCGCTGCGACGCCGTTCCGCGGCGAGAAGAACACGAACTGGGAAGGTGGCTGGCGCGTGCCGTCTTTCGTTCGCTGGCCCGGCAAGATCGAGCCTGGCACGGTGACGAACGGGATCGCCCATCACATGGATTGGCTGCCAACCTTCTTGGCGGCGGCCGGCGAGCCGAATATCAAAGAGAAGCTTCTGAAGGGTGACGTCGAGTCGCTCGGCCGGTCCTACAACGTGCATCTGGACGGCTACAATCTCCTACCCATGCTGACCGGCAAGTCCGAGGATAGCCCCCGGAAGGAGATCTTCTATTTCTCCGACGATGGGGACCTGACGGCTCTGCGCTATCAGGATTGGAAGATGATCTTCATGGAGCAGAAGTCGCCCGGCACATTCCGGGTATGGATGGAGCCTTTCGTGCCGCTGCGCGTTCCTCTGATCTTCAACCTCCGCCGCGATCCTTACGAGCGGGCAACGATCACCTCCAATACCTATTTCGATTGGTTGATAGATCGCGCCTTTTTGCTGGTGCCGGCGCAAGCCTATGTGGGCAAATTCCTCGGAACCTTCCAGGAGTATCCGCCGAGGCAGAAGCCGGCGAGCTTCAGTCTCGATCAGGTGATGGAGAAACTAACCGTTCCTGGCGGCGCTCAATAGCGAGCCTGCCGGACCGGCGTTATGGTGGCTGCTGAATGGCGGGAGGTTGAGCCCTCCCGCCATTCGGTTCATTTTGGAGAGCGAATAGTGTTTTTGTATCGATGCGTATTCCTGATTGCGGCAATCTTGTTTTCCGCCAGCGTGGCGAAGGCGGCGGACCCGCTTCCGTCCTGGAATGACGGCCCCACCAAGGACGCGATCGAAGCCTTTGTCACGAAGGTCGCCGACAAAGACGGTCCGGACTTTGTCCCGCGCGCGGATCGCGTTGCCGTGTTCGACAATGACGGAAATCTCTGGGCCGAAAAGCCGGTTTATTTTCAGCTTCTCTTCGCCATCGATCGGGTGAAGGCCATGGCGCCCGATCATCCGGAGTGGAAGGACAAGCAGCCCTTCAAAGCCGCGATCGAAGGGGACATGAAGGCGCTCGCCGCGTCCGGCGAGAAGGGGCTTCTCGAACTCCTGGCCGCCAGCCACACTGGCATGTCGTCCGCGGAGTTCCAGAAGATCGCGGGCGAGTGGCTCGCCACGGCGAAGCATCCGCGCTTCAAGCGGGGCTACACCGAACTCGTGTATCAGCCGATGCTCGAGCTTCTGTCTTATCTGCGCGACAATGGATTCACCACCTATATCGTCTCCGGAGGCGGCATCGAATTCGTCCGCAACTTCTCAGAACCGGTCTATGGAATTCCGCCTGCGCAGGTCGTCGGCTCGAGCATCAAGACCGAATACAAACTCGTTGATGGCGAGCCGAAGATCATGCGCTTGCCGGAGATGAACTTCATTGACGATAAAGCCGGAAAGCCCGTCGGTATCAACCAACACATCGGCAAACGCCCCATCTTTGCGTCAGGCAATTCGGATGGCGATTTTGAAATGCTGGAGTGGACCACGGCGGGCGAGGGTCCGCGGTTCGGTCTGATCGTGCATCACACCGACGCGGACCGGGAGTATGCCTACGACCGGGACTCTCATGTCGGCCGCCTCGCCAATGCGCTCGATCAGGCTGCCGATCGAGGCTGGACCGTCATCGACATGAAAAACGATTGGAACCAGATCTTTCCGGCTGCCGAGTAACCGGCCTCCGGCTAAATAGAGCAAAGGAGAGAAGAGAGTTTGCATCCCCTCCGAAAGATGCGTTGCCGAACGTCCCGGAGTGGGCGATATAGCACTGGTAGGATCGGGCGCCCCGGAGGGGGTGTCCGATCATGGTGCCAGTGTGACACCGAGTAAAATGGCGCCCCAACGGCGCTGCCTAAGGAGAAAGACCCTATGAAACGATTGAGCCACGTCTTGTGTGGTGTCGCGGTCATGCTGATGGCTGCAAGCGCCGCCCCCGTCGCCAACGCTCAGGCATTGATGGTCTATAAGGAGGGTGCTTCGGCCGCCCAGATCAAGAAAGACCGTGTCGCGTGCCACGAATGGGCTGTCCAGCAGACGAACTTCGACCCGACCGCAACGTATAAGGCCCAGGAGGCCGGCGTCCGGACAAGGACGATCATGGAAGTCTCTACCGCACTGAACGAACAGGCAGGTGGTACGGATCCGCGCTGGACCGCAGGTGGGTTTGGCAATACGCGTACGTCTGCCGACGTTCGCCGTCTCAATGCACTTTATGCCAACTATCTCAGGGCCGGGGCACTATGCCTCGAAGGCCGCGGCTACGCCGTTACTCAATAGGAGCTCAGACCATGCGATCGATGATTTCTAAAGCGGGCCTCGGGCTCATCTGTCTGCTCGCGGCTCCGGCGACTGTCTCCGCCGCCTCAGGCACCTATATGTGCGCATTCACTGATATTTATGAGTGCGAGCCGGTGAAAGGTTGCAAACGCGTATCACACGATTTTGCCAATCTGGCGCCAGTGCTGAAATTCGACTTCGACAAAAATGTCATGCATTCGGATGACTTTGGCTCCGAACCGCGAGAGGTTGAGATGAAGAACATCGAGCAGAAGGGCGATATCGTTCTGCTCCATGGTATCGGCGTTAACGAGGAGTCGCCCCGCTCATACAGCGCAGCCATCTCCACCAAGACAGGCAAGATTCACGCTGGTATCAGCACGGCCGACGCGACTCTTTCGCTGACCGGAGACTGCGTGGACGGACTTTAGTCGGTGACACGACGGCCGGCAGTCGCCCGCCGGCAACAACAAGCTTGATGCAACGGGCAGGTGCTAGCACCTGCCCGTTCTTCGTGGGAACATGCTTCCTTTGTGCCCCATTCTCGTCCACAGAGCGGAGTCGTTTTGGACAGCCGACACAAATCCTCCGGCGTAAACGAGCCATCGAATAAAGAGTCAGCGCCGGGGGCCGGTTCCACGCTGCCGACGCGTTCAAAGCTCTTTCTGTTGATCGGTGTCGCCGCGCTCGCGAGCGCGCTCGTGCTTGCCGTGGGGCTTATTCTAAACGTCCTCGCGTCGGGACCCGCTGTGCCGGCGGACCGCGCGGCGGACGGCGCGGATGCCGCCTCGGCGAGCCCGGTCTCGTCCAGCGCTCCAAGTTTCGTGGGCAGCGAGACCTGTATCTCCTGCCACCAAGACGCTGGCACGCTGTGGCGTCCGTCCCAGCATGCGCATGCCATGGCCCACGCGACCGCCGATACGGTTCTCGCGGACTTCAACGATACGACCTTCGACTATTTCGGCATCACCTCCCGGTTCTTTACGAAGGACGGCAGGTTCTTCGTGGAAACCGACGGCCCGGATGGTGACCACGAGACGTTCGAGGTGAAATACACGTTCGGCCTCGATCCGTTGCAGCAATATCTTGTCGAGTTTCCGGACGGGCGTGTCCAGGCTTTGACGATCACCTGGGACAGCCGTCCCAAGGCCGAGGGCGGTCAGCGCTGGTTTCACCTCTATCCCAACGAGAAGATCGGCCACGACGATCCATTGCACTGGACCAAGCTGAACCAGAATTGGAATTTCATGTGCGCCGAGTGCCATTCGACCGGCGTCGCGAAGAACTACGATCCGGCGACGAAGCGCTACGATACGACCTGGAAGGAAATCACGGTCGGCTGCGAGGCGTGCCATGGCGAAGGCTCAGCGCATGTCGACTGGGCCAAAGAGGCTGGCCAGGGATCGCCCGCCGACAAGGCGCTCGGTCTCCTGGCCCGGTTCGACGAGCGGTCGGGCGTCACGTGGTCGCTGGATCCTGAGACAAAGCAGCCCAAGCGCAGCGCGCCTCCCATGACGGTGCGCAAAGAGGTCGAGATGTGCGGGCGCTGCCACGCGCGCCGAGGTGTAATCTCGGAAGCTTTCGTGCCAGGGCAGCCCTTGTCGGACAGCCACCAGGTGGCGCTGATTTCGCGCGGCCTCTATCAGCCCGACGGGCAGATGCTCGACGAGGTCTACAATTACGGCTCGTTCAAACAGTCCAAGATGTTTGCCGCCGGTGTCACCTGCAGCGATTGTCACGACCCGCATAGCGCCAAGTTGAGAGCGCCGGGCGGTGAGGTTTGCCTGCAATGCCACGCGAGCAGCTATGAAGAGCCCAGCCACACCCATCACGAGGGTGCGAACGCGCCGGATTGCATCTCCTGCCATATGCCCGCACGCGAGTTCATGGTCATCGATACGCGCCACGACCATGCGTTTCGCGTGCCCCGTCCCGATCTGTCCATGACGTTAGGTGTCGACAATACCTGTGCCGATTGCCATTCCGACAAGCCGGCCGAATGGGCGGCCGCGGCGATTGAGGACTGGTATGGCCCCGAGCGCAAAGGCTATCAAAGCTTCGGTCCCGCCTTCCATGCTGCCTGGACCGGCAGTTCGGATGCCGCCGCGCTGCTTGCAGCCGTTGCCGAAGACGAAGCCGCGCCGTCGTTCGTGCGCGCAAGCGCCCTTGAAGAACTGACGGCCTATCCGTCCTCGCGGACAGCCGGCGCCGTTCGCGCAGGGCTTTCCGACCCCGATCCGCTGATGCGGCTCGCTGCGCTCGATCATTTGGAGACGGCGTCTGGCGCGCAGCTCTGGCCGCTCATCTCCGCGCTCCTGGACGACCCGGTCCGCGGGGTGCGAACCAGGGCCGGCTTCCTGCTCGCCGGAACTCCGGAAGCGGATCTATCCGAGGCCGACCGCGCCAGGCTCGATGCGGCAGAGAAAGCGTTCGTCGACTCGCAGGTTCTGAACGCGGACCGCCCCGAGTCGCAGTCGCTGCTCGCGCGCTACTACATTCGCAAAGGTGCGTTGGAAAAGGCGGAGGCCGCGTACCGGACGGCGCTCGACCTCAGCCCGCATTTCACGCCGGCTGCCGTCAATCTGGCCGACCTTTACCGGGCTCAAGGGCGCGACGACGACGGTATGGCGGTCTTGCGCGCGGCGCTGCGGCTGTCGCCGAACGATGGCGGTCTACACCATGCGCTGGGCCTGGCACTGGTCCGCCTCAAGAAGTCGGACGAAGCCGTCAAAGAATTGGGGCGTGCGGCGGAGCTGGAGCCGGGTCGCGTGCGCTACCTTTATGTCTACGCGGTGGGACTCGATTCGATCGGCAAGCGCGGCGAGGCCATCGCCGCCTTGCGGTCCGGTCTCGACCGGCATCCGGACAACCCCGAAATCTTGACCGGGCTGGTGAACTTCTCCCGCGCGGAGGGTGATCTGACCGCGGCTCTCGACTTTGCCCAACGGTTGGCCAAGGCCGACCCGGCCAATCAGAACATCAAGAAGCTGATCGAGGCGCTCACCAAGCAGGTGATGGAGCAGAAAGGCGCGCAGTAGTTCAGGTACTTTGCGCGCCGAGCATCAGCGACACGCCGAAAAGAAGTACGAGGCTCGCGCCGCCGATCTCCAAGGCGCGCCCCAGCCAGCGCCGCGTCCCTTCGGTCCGGGAGAAGAACGATAGGAGCCGGTCGCGCGATAGGGTTGCCAACACGGCTACGGCCGAGATGGTCAACACCATGCCGGCGGCCATGGCGGCAGTCACCGCGAGTCCCGCCGCGAGCAGCCCTCGGGCGAGCGCGTAGCTCATGATGAACGTCGTCAGCGGGCAGGGCACGAGGCCTGTCACGAAGGCCAGCACACGCCCCTTCTGCGGTGTGTCGCTATCGGGATCAGGTTGCGTTGCGCGTCTGCCGGCGCGCCACAACAGAAAGGCGCCAATGAGTACGACTAGGATGCCGCTCGCGAGTTCGAACTGGGGCGTACGCCCGCCATAGGCGAAGGCCCGGTTGATGACGGCGAAGCCGGCGAGCACCAGGACGATGGCGATGCCCACATGAGTGAGTGCCAGTATCGCGCCATTGGCGATGCCGGACAGAAGGCTGCCCTTCTGGCCGAGGTGATAGGAGAACAGCACGGTCTTGCCGTGCCCGGGCATCATGGCGTGCAGGACACCGAACAGCACAGCCGCCCCCATGGCGGCGGCGAGGGCAGGGCCGCTTCCCCCCGCGACGTCGCGAAGCCCGCTTGCCATACCCTCATAGAGCCAGCGCTGGAGGGCGATCATGTCCTGCATGGCTTTGCTGTCTCACACGGGACCGTGCGCACAGCAAGTCACGTCCGCGTGCAAGGGCTACGCGGCAAGCGGCACTGCGGGAGTGAGTTAAGCAGCCTAGTAGCGGACGTTAGGACCACCGGAACGCCAGGCTGGGGTCGGCTGGCTGATCCCTGGCGCCGGGATGGCGATGCTGTTGCCGTAGTCCGACGCAAAGCCGGAGCCTTCGCCGCTATTGGCATAGGGCATGGCCAAGGAACTGCCCTCGAACTGAGGCATCGAATAGGCCGGCGAAAGGCCGAAATGCTCCGCGGCGCTCTTCGGAAGCTCCGCATCTTGGCCCTGGATCTCAAAGGCTTCGGCGCTGAGCGGCATCAGGGCCAAGCTCGAAGCGGCGCAAAGCGCAAGGTAGAAAGCGCGCATCTCAATCATCCCTCGTCAGGCAAATTCCAATTCGCCGTGTTGCGGCCCGAACTTGAGCGCCTTAAGCGCCAAGTTTAGCGTGATTTGCGCGGCCGCGCCAGATATGGCGGCGGGTTCTCCGTATTGTGATGCCATGCCGTGGCCACAGCGCCACAAGCAGCGCGCATTAGAAAACCCAAGTGCCACGGCGAAATTGCGGCACGCTTCGCAAGCGGTTAAAGCATGAGTCATGGCGCCGCGCATCCTCTACGTCGTAACCGAAGACTGGTATTTCCTATCCCATCGCCTGCCCATGGCGCGTGCGGCCAAAAAGGCCGGTTACGAGGTGCATGTGGCGGCCCGGTACCTTGATGGCGCGGCGGCGGTCGAGGCGGAAGGCTTCGTTCCCCACAGGCTGGATTGGAGCCGGGGTAGCATTTCCGCGCGCGACAGCCTTGCGGCCATCCTGCAGCTCCGGCGCTTGATGCGCGAAGTGAAGCCCAGCCTCGTCCACAACGTCGCCCTGAAGCCCGTTCTGCTCGGAACCCTCGCGGGGTGCGGGCTCCAAGACATGGCGATTAAAGACATGGCGGTCGTCAACAGTTTGACGGGGATGGGCGCGCTGTTTGTCGATGGCGGTGGAGCGAGCGGCCTCACGCGAAAGTTGGTCGTGATGGCCCTGAGCCGGCTCTTGCGGCGCGCGCGCTCCGTGACGGTCGTGCAGAATCCTGAGGACCGCGCGTTCGTGGCGGGGCTCGGCGTGCCCGAGGCGGCCATCACGATCATCGCGGGCTCTGGCGTGGATATCGACAAATACCAGCCGCTGCCCGAGCCGGAAGGAACCGTCACGGCGGCATTTGTCGGCCGCATGCTCCAAATCAAGGGCGTTCAGACGCTGGTCGAGGCATTCCGGCAGGCAACGGACGGTCGCTCGGACGGGAAGGAGCCGGAACTCCACCTCGTGCTTGCGGGCGATTGCGATCCGGAAAATCCCGGGTCGCTCGCGCCAGAGCAGCTTCGAGAATTCGCTTCCGCCTACGGGATCACCTGGCTCGGGCGTGTAGAGGACGTGCGCGAAGTCTGGAAGAAGGCGCATTTCGCCGTACAGCCATCCCGTGGTGGCGAAGGCCTCCCCAAGAGCCTGCTGGAAGCGGCTGCCTCCGGGCGGCCCATGGTGGCCACGGACGTGCCCGGTTGCCGGGAAATTGCCGTTCCCGGCAAGACGGGGCTCTTGGTGCCTGTCGACGATGCCGGGGCCCTGGCGAAGGCGATGCTGGAGCTTGCGCGTGATCCCAGCCTCCGGCAGCGCTATGGCGCCGAGGCCCGGCGGCTCGCGGAAGCGAAGTTCTCCTCCCGTGCGATCGGCCAGGAGACGGTCGTGCTCTACGAGCGATTGATCGCAAACTAGGAGCGCGGCGCTATTCCGCGCGCATCATCTGCCTAATGCCATCCGGGCTCGCAACTTCGGGCTTCCAGCCCGTTGCCATCAGCTTGGAAGCATCGATCTCGAATGTTCCGCAAACACGCTCCCAATCGGCCTCGCGCCCGAACGACTTCATCAGCCGTTTGATGGCGCCGTGGGGCATTTTCACGAGCTGAGGTGGGCGGCCCAATCCCTCGCGCATGGCGCCCACGAGCCCCGCGACGCTGATCGGGGTCGCGTCGGCGACGAGATAGGTCTGGTTCCGCGTTTGCTCGGATCGGAGGACATGGGCTACCGCGGCGATGAGATTCTCGATCGAAACCAGCGACCGCCGGTTATCCAGTCCGCCAAACGGCAACGGCATCGGCGTCTTGGCGATGGTGGCGAGCGAGGCGATGTTGCCCTTCACGCCCGGCCCGTAGACCACCGCAGGGCGGAGCACGGTAAAGTCCACGCCGCTTGCCGCAAGCCGCCGTTCCGCCTCAAGCTTCGTCCGGCCATAGATTTCCGTGGGCGCGGGCGGCTCCATTTCGGTGATCGTCGTGGGCGACGACAAGCCGGCCTGGGCGCGCACAGACGACATCAAGACGAAACGCTCGATCCGGCCTTTGGCCTGGCCGGCGAGCTCGGCCACCGCCTCGGTGTTGATTCGCGCATAGACGTCGTCGGGGAGCCTGCCGGGCGCGTGGGCGATGCCGGCCAGATGCACGACATGGCTGACATCGTCGAGCGCGGCGGACCAATCGGCGGGATCTGCCAGATCCGGCATCGCGATTGGCTCGATGTTGGGCGCTTGCGTGATGCGCACGGGGTCGCGGGCGGCGGCCCGTACGGAGAAGCCGCGTTTCGCCAGAGCCGGGACCAGGCTTTGACCGATGAAACCGGAGGCGCCGGTGACAAGGATGCGCATCGCGTCTTAGCGCCCCCGCGCGAAGCTGGATAGGACGAAGGCGACGCCGGCTATTCCCAGCGCCAGGGCCGCCGCATCGGCCGTTAGCGACGCCGCGAGTGCTGCCACGATGGCCAGGATCGCCAGCCAGCTGCAGAGAAGGAAAACACGCGTCGTGACCTCCGGGACCTGGAAGCCGTTCGCAATAGCCCTTTGGTAGTAATGGATTCGGTGCGCTGCCGTCACCTTCTCACCATTCCGCAGACGCCGGACGAAAGTCAGCGCGCTGTCGGCCATCGTGTAGAGGGCTAGCAGGAGCGCCGAGACGAAGTGGGCCTCCGCGACCCAGATCAGCATGTAAGCCAGGATCAAACCGATAGGCAGGCTGCCCGAGTCGCCCAGAAAGATGCTGGCCGGGTGTTTGTTGAAGACAGCAAAGCCAAGCATGGCGCCGAGTAGCGCGAGCGCCAGAAGGCCGATCCCCGGCGGGACGACGTCCAACCACCATAGGATCGCCACACCAAGCGCCATGGGAACCACCTGGGCCACGGTCATCCAGTCGAGACCGTCCAGAAAATTGACGACGTTCACGAAACAAACCACCCCGAACACGAGCAGCGCCCGTTCGGCGCCGGCCGGCAGAACGGCGGGCAGGACCCGGAAGTCCGGCGGCAAGGTCAGGACGATACCCACTGCGACGGCGCCCTGGGCCACGAGCCGCCAAGCGATCGGCAACGGCCACGCGTCGTCCAGTCCGCCAAGAACAGTGAGCGCCGCCGCTCCGAGCAGAACCGGGATGAGGTTTGGCTCCGGCACGAGCTTCCAAACGAGAAGCGCGCCACAGACCGCGAAGATCGCAACCATGACACCCAGGCCTGCACCCTCTGGCGTGGCTTGGACGTGGGAGGAGCGCTCGTTGGGATGTGCCATCAAATGGCGGACGAGCAGCGGCCGGAGGACGAAGATCAGAACCGCGCTCAAGGCTGCGCTCACGCCGACCACGGTGGCACTGGGAACGAAATCGGCCTCGGTCATTGGATCAGCGCAACATGAGATCAGTGCAGGGTCTGCGAGTGGGGCACCCACTCATCCGTTCCAGGAGCCACGTTCGCCGCGGCGCCAGACGGTGCATAGCCCTCGACAGTGGCGTGCAACATCTCCTGCAGTTCTGCCAGGTCATTCTTCGAGATTGCCGTCTCGAACCGCGCGAGCGCGGTGATGAGCTCCTCATAGGCCAAGACCGGCTCGGACGTTTTGAAGATGCGCGGGTGGTTGGTGCCCGTCGCGTCCTCGCCGATCAGCAATTCCTCGAAAAGTTTCTCACCGGGGCGCAAGCCCACATATTCGACCGCGACGTCGCCTTCGGGATGGGCCTCGTCGCGCACTTCAAGGCCCGACAACCTGACCATCGTGCGCGCCAAGTTGTCGATTTTGACCGGCGTTCCCATTTCCAGGACGAAGACCTCGCCGCCCTCCGCCATGGCCCCGGCTTGGATGACGAGTTGGGCGGCTTCCGGGATCGACATGAAGTAGCGGATCACTTCGGGATGGGTGACGGTGACGGGCCCGCCCTCCTTGATTTGCTTGCGGAAGAGGCGGACGACCGAGCCGGAGGAGTCCAGAACGTTGCCGAAGCGCACCATCGTGAAGGTCGTCTGGTGCGGATCCTCCGCCAAGGCCTGCAGAACCAGTTCGGCCAGGCGCTTGCTGGCGCCCATGACATTCGTCGGCCGCACCGCCTTGTCACTCGAGATCAGCACGAAGCGCGCGACGCCTGCATCCCGGGCTGCTTCCGCGACCACCTGCGTTCCGAACGTGTTGTTCTGCAGGCCGACACAGGGGTTCACCTCGACGATCGGCACATGTTTGTAGGCGGCCGCGTGGTAGATGACCTCGACGTCGTGCTGCGCCAGGGTTCGGTCGATCAGCGTGCGGTCCAGCACCGACCCGAGAATTTGGACGACGGTCGTCTCGGGTCGCGCATTGGGGACGTCAACGCGCATGGCGCGCTGTAACTCGGCGATTTCGAACGAGATTTCGTAGAGCGCGGGCTCCGATACGTCCAAGAGCACAAGCGTCTTCGGTCCAAGCTGTAAGAGCTGGCGCGCGAGTTCGGAGCCGATCGAACCGCCGGCGCCCGTGATCAGGACCGACTTGTCTCGGACCTGCGACGAAAGCAGTTCCAAGTCGGGCGAGACAGGATCGCGGCCCAAGAGATCCTCGACTTCGATGGGACGAAGATCGCTGATTTCGACGCGGCCCGCCGCGATCTCCTCCAGCGCGGGCAGGGTCTTCACCTCCACGGGATATTTCTCGAGGACCTTGAGGGCGACCCGGCGCTCGCTGCGGAGTGCCGACGGCGCGGCTAGGAGCACCTCGTCAACCTTCTCGTCGGCGATGACCTTGCCGATCTTCTCGGGGCGAATGACCTTGACCCCGTGCACCACCTGTCCGGCCAGCGAAGAGTTGGAGTCGATGAAGGCTACCATGCGATATGTGCCGGCCTCGTTCAGCGCGCGCAACAGCTGAATGCCTGCCGGGCCCGCGCCATAAATGAGGACGTTCTTGCATACGTCGGAGCGGATCGGCTCATATTGCGGTGCGGCTTTGAGCAGCATCGACGCCGCCCATTGACGGCTCAATCGGATCAGAATCGCCGCGATCAGGACGTAGATGACGACGACCGACCGCGGGTGATTCTTGACGCCGCTCATATAGACCACGAGGGCCCACAGGACCGCGGCGATAATCACGGCGATGTAAATCTGTGTGGTGCCGGAGGGACCGATAAAGCGCGTGACGAGCTTGTAGAGGCCACGCCAATAGAAGACGAAGACGCCGATGACCGGCGCGACCAGCAGAAGCAGCAGAGTCTGCCAAGTCTCGGGAATGTAGATACGGCTCAGGCGCAAGGAATAGGCCGCCCACAACGCGATACCGAGCATCACGAAGTCGTTCGCGATAAGCACAGCCCGCTTGAGCCAGCGGGGGCGTTCGATGAGCCAAACGGCGAAATTCATTGAGACCGTCCCGCGCCAGACCATACCAAGCCCAGCCTAACAACCTGATGCGCGTCGGAAAGTTGGTCGAACCATAGCCGAAGCCTTATCCAAACGGAAGCAACGGGTTGAGGTCTTGTGATCTTCCGGTCAAGCTCGGCGCGTATCTGAGCCTTACAGCCGGCGATTCGCGATGAGGTTGATCTCTTTCAAAGCATTTGTGGCGGGCGGGACGCTTCTGGCCGCATTTTCGTCGGCAGGGGCCGCCGTGGCCGAGGTTGTCACCCTGGTCACTCCGCTGGCTTTCGGAACCCATGTCCCGGGCCTTGGAACACCTGCGCGCGAACTTGCCAAGCTCCTTAAGGAGCGCTCGGACGGCACCCTGCAACTGGATTTGAAGGAGCCCGGCGACGGCACGGCCCCTTACGAGATCCTGGACAAGGTCTCCGACGGCAAGGTTGATGCGGGCTATGCGACGGCCGGGTACTGGGCCGCAAAACTGCCCGCCGCCAGCCTGTTCGGCGGATTCCCGTTCGGTCCCAACGCCAAAGAGTACATGGACTGGTTCAACCGGGGCCACGGGCGCGCGCTGTATCAGGAGATGTACGATCAGGCCAAGATCGAGGTCCATGTGATCCCCTGTGCCTTCGGCGGCGCGGAGGCGGGCGGCTGGTTTGCCAAGGAAATCGGCTCCAAGGATGATCTGGACGGCCTGCGCATGCGTATTTTCGGACTTGGCGCGCGGGTGATGATGCGTCTTGGCGTGGTCCCGGTTCTCGTCCCGGGGAGCCAAATCGCGAAGGCCTTCGAGGATGGCGAGATTGGAGCCGCGGAGGCCTATACGCCGGCGGTGGATCACGCCAACGGTCTTCAGGACGCGGTCAAGACCCTGTATCAGCCGGGCTGGAATCAGCCTGCCACCGTGTTCGAACTCTTGATAAATCAGGATCGTTGGGCGGCGCTCGGGCCCGAACACCAATCTCTGATCGAGAGCACCTGCGGCGAGATGCTTCAACGCACGCTCGCCGAGAGCGCTGTTCTGCAGGCCGCGGTGCTAACAGCCTTCGCCAATGAAGACGGCGTCGAGATTCTCGGCTTCCCAGACGACGTTCAGGCGGCTCTACGGGAGGCGTGGCGCGAGATCACGCGGGAAGAAGGCGTCCGGGACTATCTCTTCAAGGAGGTGCTCGAGGATATCGAGACCTTCCGGTCCGGGGGCGAGGCAAAGGACGAGGACGGCAAGGACGCCGAGGCAAAAACGGAGGAGCCCATGCCACCGCCACCACCCCCTGGTGACGCCACGCCGGTGGGTCCTTGAGCCAAAATGCCGGACTGGACCTGTTGGTCTGTGCGTTTCGTTTTTTGCGCGCGCCTTGATAGAGTGTGAGCGCATGTTGCCCATCGCCCGTCGAAAATGCGATGAGGGGTGAGCATCCTTTATCCTAATGGCCTTTTGGGCGGCTTGGAGCCTGCTTGCATGTCCACTGTGACGCTTCCAGATCCCGACCGTGTCGTCTTGGCGCGCCGGAACGAAGTGGTGAAGCAGCTCAAGAAGCTGGCGCCGCAGGCGGTGATGATCGCCGATCTCGAGGGGCGGCGTACATTCGAATCCGATGCGCTCGCCGCCTATCGGCGGCTGCCGCTTGCGGTGGTACTTCCGGCGAGTACGGAGGAAGTCTCGGCCATTTTGCGATTCTGCAACGAGAACCACGTCAAAGTGGTGCCGCGCGGGGCGGGGACGTCGCTCTGTGGTGGGGCGACGCCGCTGGAGGATTCGATCGTTCTGTGCCTGTCGCGGATGAACAAGATTCTGGAGATCGATGCCGCGAACCGGGTTGCGCGGGTAGAGGCGGGCAGCACAAACATTTCGATCACCCAGGCAGCTTCAGCGCAAGGCTTCTTCTACGCCCCTGACCCGTCGAGTCAGGTCGCCTGTACCGTCGGCGGGAACATCGCCACCAATTCCGGCGGGGCGCATTGCCTCAAATACGGGGTGACGGTCAACAACCTCTTGGCCGTGCGCATGGTAATGATGGATGGCGAGATCGTCGATTTCGGCGGCAGCCATCTCGATTCGCCGAATTACGATTTCCTGCCTTTGATCACGGGCTCCGAAGGCCAGCTCGGTGTCGTGACCGAGGCGAGCGTCCGGCTGCTTGCAGCCCCGGAAGGTGCGCGCCCGGTCCTGATCGGCTTCGACTCAGCGCAGGCTGCGGCCTCCTGCGTCGCCGCGATCATCGCCTCCGGGATCGTCCCCGTGGCGATCGAGTTCATGGACCGCCCGGCAATCCATGTCTGCGAGCATTTCGTTCCGGCCGGTTATCCGCTCGACGCCGAGGCGGCGCTGATCGTCGAGGTCGAGGGCTCCGAGGACGAGATCGAGTACCTCTTGGAGAAGATCGAGGACATTGCCCTGGATTACAATCCGATCAGCACCCGGCGCAGCCAGAGCGCGGAGGAAAGCGCGCTGATCTGGAAGGGGCGCAAGGCAGCCTTCGGCGCGATTGGTCAAGTTTCGGATTACATGTGCATGGACGGCGTCATTCCGCTGTCGGCCTTGTCCGCGGCGCTGGAAGGCGTCAGCCAGATCTGCCGCAAATATCGCTTCGACGTGGCCAACATCTTCCATGCTGGCGATGGCAATTTGCACCCGCTGGTACTTTACGACGCCAACGATCCCGGGCAGCTCGAACGTGTAGAGCTTTGCGGGGCCGAGATCTTGAAGCTTTGCGTCGAACTTGGCGGCTGCCTGACCGGCGAGCATGGCGTGGGCATCGAGAAGCGCGAGCTGATGTATGAGCAGTTCACGGACGAAGACATCGACCAGCAAGTCCGGATCAAGGAAGAGCTGGACCCGGCCTGGCTTCTCAATCCGGGCAAGGTGTTCCCGATTCTCGGCCGCGATGCGCTGAAGTTGACCATCGACCTGACCCGGCTGGAGGCCGGACGGAACGACGCGACGCGCGAGGGCGAACTCGTGGATGAAGCCGCGTATATCGAAGGCGAGGAGACGCTGTGACGGCCCATATGCGCCTTGGCTTCCACACTCCGGAGACCGAAGAGGAGCTGTCGCAGCTCGTCCTCGAGGCGGCGGAGTCCCGCACGCCGCTCGAGGTCATGGGCAAGGGAACCAAGCGCGAGCTGGGCCACGCGGTCCGGGCGGGGGCGGTCGTCAGTACCGAGAATATGAGGGGCATCACGCTCTACGAACCCACCGAACTCGTGATGGTCGCCAAGACCGGAACGCCGCTTGCGGAGATCGAGGCGGCGCTTGCCGAAAACGATCAGGAGCTCGCCTGCGAACCGGTCGATATCGCGCCGGTCATGGGCTACGGCCCGGGCGAGGGCACGGTCGGCGGTCTTGTGGCCACGAATATCTCCGGCAGCCGCCGCATTCTCAAAGGCGCGGTGCGGGATCAGGTTCTGGGCATCCGTGCCGTCAACGGGCGGGGCGAGATCATCAAGTCGGGCGGGCGCGTCATGAAGAACGTGACGGGCTACGATTTGGCCCGGATGCTGGCCGGCTCGTGGGGCACGCTGGCTGTCATGAGCGAGGTCGCGCTGAAAGTGCTGCCGGTGCAGCGTGAGTCGCGCACGCTAATTTTCTTCGGGCTCACCGACTACGCCGCCATCGAGGCGCTGTGTATAGCCATGGGAACGCCCTATGAGGTGTCGGGCACGCTTCACCTTCATGCCGAACTCGCCGCGCGCCTGACCGATGAAGACCTCGCGGGGAATGGCGCCGCCGTGACCGCGATCCGCGTGGAGAGTTTTCCTGCGTCGGCCAGATACCGCGCGAGCCGTCTGCGCGAGGCCCTGCTAGCTTACGGGCCGGAACTTGAGCTGGATTCCGATCGCAGTCAGGTTTTCTGGCGCGACGTGCAGTCGCTGAAGATGTTCCAGGACGTGAGAAATCCGCTCTGGCGCGTCTCAACGATTCCGAGCCGGGCCGCGAGCCTCATCGGCAATCTTGCGCGCAAGATCGATGTCCGTGTGGCCTATGACTGGTCCGGCGGTCTCATTTGGATAGAGACGCCCGCCTTGGCGGATGCGGCCGCGGTGGATATTCGCCGTCAACTCGCCGAGTTTGGGGGGCATGCCACGCTGATTCGCGCGGATAGTACAATCCGCAACGGGACGGACGTGTTCCAGCCGCTGGAGCCGCCGCATGACGTCCTGACGGCCAAGCTGAAGCATGCGTTCGACCCGCTTGGCCTGTTCAACCCCGGCCGGTTGTATCGGGACCGTTAAGGCACCATGGAAACTAATTTCAACGCTTTGCAGCTGGGAGACGCGACGATCGCGCGGGCGGACGAGATTCTGCGCCGCTGTGTCCATTGCGGCCTCTGCACGGCTACCTGTCCGACTTATGTTCTGACGGGCGACGAGCGGGATAGCCCGCGCGGGCGCATCTACCTGATGAAGCAGATGTTCGAGACACGCGATGTGCCGGCGACGACGGTCTTTCACGTCGATCGCTGCCTCTCCTGTCTCGGCTGCATGACGGCCTGCCCGAGTGGCGTCGACTACATGCACCTGGTCGATCTCGCCCGCGTGCGTATCGAGCAGCGTGGGCATCGCAGCCCGAACAAGAACACGATGCGTATGTTCTTGAGCCGGGTCCTGCCCTATCCGAGCCGCTTCAAGGCGATGTTGATCCTTGGCTGGTTCGCCCGGCCATTCCGCGAGATGATCGGCAAGCTGGGCATGAAACGCATTGCGGCGGCGCTGGAGCTGGTTCCGAAAGACGCGCTGAAGCTCAAAATCTTGCGCCCCCGATCCGCCTACAATCCGCGGGCGCCGCAGCCCAAACGGGTCGCCATCATGCTGGGTTGCGTTCAGGAGGTGCTGGCGCCCCAGATCAACAGGGCGGCCATCCGCCTGCTGCGCCGTCACGGCGTGGATGTGATGGTGGTCAAGGACGAGGGCTGCTGCGGCGCGCTTTCCCACCATCTGGGGCGCGAGGATGAAGCGCGCAGCCATGCGCGGCGGAATATCGATGCGCTGACCGCCGTCATGCGCGAACGGCTTCTGGACGCGATCATTCCCACGGCCAGCGGCTGCGGCACCATGCTGAAAGACTACGGCAATCTGCTCGCGCGCGATCATGGCTACGCGGAGCGTGCGGAATATGTGGGGGGGCTTGCACGCGATGCGACCGAGTTCCTGAGCGAGATCGAGCTCAATCCGCCCGTGATGTGGACCGGCCTCAAGGTCGCCTATCATTCGGCCTGTTCTCTGGGTCACGGGCAGAAGCTCGATGACCTGCCCCGGCAGCTCCTGGAACAGGCTGGTTACACGCTGACCGAGATTCCGGAAGGGCATTTGTGTTGCGGGTCGGCCGGCACATACAACATCGTCGAGCCGGAACTGTCCGCCGAGCTCCGGGACCGCAAGGTCAAGAACATCGAATCGATCGCCCCGGACGTCATCGTGACGGGCAATATCGGCTGCATCACCCAGCTCAAGGCCGGCACGAATATCCCCATCGTCCATACGGTGGAGCTTTTGGATTGGGCGACGGGCGGTCCGTGCCCGCCCGCGCTGTCCAAGATGCGGGGCCGCGCCCATCCCATCGAGGCGCTGGTCGAGATGGCCAAGGTCTCGGCCAAGGAAAAGGCGCTCGCCGATTAGGGCCCGGTTGCTTGCTGGCCGGGGAGCGATGGGCTAGAACGCGGCGGCTTGAGCATTTTGACAAACGGCCGCATCCCTCATGAGCAAAAACGACGATAAGCCCGGCCAAGGGCCCGATAACTCTCGCCCCAAAGCGCGCCTGCCCAAAGGGCTGCTGGACTCTTCGACGCAAGAAATCCGTGCGACCGAGGCGATGCTGGCCACGATCAAGTCCGTGTTCGAGCTGTACGGGTTCGAGCCGCTGGCCACGCCTGCCATCGAGTACACCGATGCGCTCGGCAAATTCCTGCCCGATGAGGATCGGCCCAACTCGGGCGTGTTCTCCTTCCAGGACGATGACGAGCAATGGCTCTCGCTGCGCTACGACCTGACGGCGCCGCTCGCCCGCTTCGTGGCCGAGAATTATCAGAGGCTGCCGAAACCCTTCCGCCGCTATCAGACTGGCCCTGTCTGGCGCAACGAGAAGCCGGGCCCCGGCCGCTTCCGCCAGTTCATGCAGTTCGACGCCGATACGGTCGGCGCGCCTTCGGTCGCGGCGGACGCAGAACTTTGCATGCTCGCCGCCGACACGATGGAGGCGCTGGGCATTCCGCGCGGCGACTATGTGGTGAAGGTCAATAGCCGCAAGATTCTCGACGGTGTTTTGGACTCGATTGGCGTCGAGGAAGGGCGGCGGCTCACGGTGTTGAGAGCGATCGATAAGTTGGACCGGCTCGGTGAAGAGGGCGTTCGCCTGCTTCTCAGCGATGGCCGTAAGGATGAGAGCGGCGACTTCACCAAGGGCGCAGGCCTTGCCGCCGGCGACATCGACAAGGTGATTGCATCCACTTGCCCGCTGTCGGGCGGCAATGACGCGATTTTGGAGGAACTCGCACAGATCTCCAATTCCGAGGTCGGCGCCGAGGGAATCGAAGAATTGAAAACGATCGCGGCTCTGGACGAGGCGGGAGGCTACGCCGACCGCGTTTTGATCGATCCGTCCATCGTGCGCGGACTCGAGTATTACACTGGCCCCGTTTTCGAGACGGAGCTGACGCAGACGATCAAGGATCAACGCGGCCAGACCATCCGGCTCGGCTCGGTGATGAGCGGCGGGCGCTACGACGGGCTCGTCGCACGCTTCACGGGCGAACGCGTCCCCGCCACCGGCATCTCGGTCGGCGTGTCGCGGCTTCTGTTCGGCCTTCAGCTACTCGGCAAGTACAAGGGCGACGACGCCCAAGGCCCCGTGGTCGTGCTGGTGTTCGACAAGGATCGCTTGGGGGACTACCAGCTCATGGTGCAGACCTTGCGCGAGGCGGGCCTTCGCGCCGAACTTTATCTCGGCTCGTCCGGCATGAAGGCGCAGATGAAATATGCCGACAAGCGCGGCAGCCCTTGCGCCATCATTCAGGGCGGCGATGAAAAGGAACGCGCCGAAGTTCAGATCAAGGATCTTGCGCTGGGCGCCACGCTCTCCAAGATCGAGGACCGCGAAGAATACTTGAAGAAGCGGGCCGAGGCGCAGTTTGCCGTGCCGGAAGCCGAACTCGTCGCGGGCGTGCGCAAGGTCCTCGACCGCTACAAGGCGTAACACCATGACCGCCGAATCGGCCAAAGCATTCGAGGCCCTCGAAGGCCAGGCGCGCGATCTCGTCGCCCTGTTCGGGCGCGCCGGGTACGAGTTCGTCGCGCCCGCGATTCTACAGCCTGCCGGCGTCTTCCTCGATCAGATCGGCGAACAGGTGCGCGCGCGCTCCTACGTCTTCAGCGATCTCGCGGGCGAGGAATTGTGCCTGCGTCCCGATCTCACCGTGCCTGTCTCCCGGCTCTATCTCGAACGCCACCCGCGGGCGGGTGAGGAAGCCCGCTATTGCTATAACGGGCCTGCCTTCCGCTTTCAGCCGCTTGGGCCGAGCACCATGCACCCGCGCGAATTCCGTCAGGCGGGCGTGGAGTGTTTCGGTGCCTCCGACAAAGCCGCCGCCGACGTGGAGGTGCTGCTGCTCGCCGTGGAGGCGGTGCGGAGCGCAGGCCTGTCCGACTTCCGTCTTTGCTTCGGCGATATCGCACTGTTCTACGCGTTGATCGATGCGCTGAACCTGCCGGAGCGCTGGCGGCTCAAGCTGCGCCACTATTTCTGGCGTCCGCCGAGCTTCCACGCCCTTCTCGACAAGCTCGCGAAGGGCGAGCGTATCGCGCCGAACGGTCTCGTGACGGCGCTATGCGAGCAGCTTGCCGGGAAAAGCCAGGCGGAGGCTGAAGACGTCGTCTCAACCTATCTCCAGGCCGAAGGCATTCCGGTCGCGGGCAATCGAACGCTGCGCGAGATCGCCGCCCGTCTGCTCGATCAGACGGCGGATCTTTATGCGAACACGCTGCCCAAGGAGGTGGCCACCGTCATCGACTATTATCTGGCGGTTTCGGCCCAACCGCGTGAAGCCGTGGAGCAAATCGTGATGATCGCGCGTGGCGCCGGCCTCGACATCGGTGACGCGCTTGGCGTGGTCGCGCGCCGCTGCGACCTCCTCGAAGCGGCGGGGGTCGATCTCGCCGCCGCGACGTTCTCTACGGAGTTCGGCCGCAAGCTGGAATACTATTCCGGCTTCGTGTTTCAGATCGAGGCGCCGGGGATGGGTGAGACGGAGCCTGTTGCGGGCGGCGGGCGCTACGACAATCTCCTCACAGCGCTCGGTGCGCCGTGTGCCGTGCCCGCCGTGGGTTCGGCCATTCACACCGAACGCTTGTTGGCTGCTGTCGGGAGGGCGTCGTCATGAGTACGCCATCGCTCGTCATCGCCGTGCCCTCCAAGGGGCGTCTCAAAGAGAAAGCCGCCGCGCTGTTCGAAGCGGCGGGCTACACCTTACGCGTCAGGGGCCACGAGCGCGGCTATCGCGGCCAACTCGATGGGCTGCCCGATGTCGCGGTGGAGTACACCTCCGCCGCCGAGATCGTGCATCAATTGCGTGCGGGCCGCGTGCATCTCGGGATCACGGGCGAAGACCTGGTGCGGGAGACCGTGCACGACGTGGACGGCCGGATCGACTTTTTGGCGCCGCTGGGTTTTGGCCATGCGGATGTGGTCGTGGCCGTGCCCGAGTGCTGGCTCGATGTCTCGCGTATGGCGGATTTGGAAGACGTGGCCGAGCAGTTTGCGCGCAGTCACGGCCGGGGGCTTCGTGTCGCCACTAAATACACGAACCTCACCCGGCGGTTCTTCGCGCAGAAGGGCGTCACCGGATACCGGATCGTGGAGAGTGTTGGCGCTACGGAGGCGACGCCCGCCATGGGTACGTCCGAGTTGATCGTGGACATCACGAGCACGGGCACGACGCTCAAGGCGAACCACCTGAAAGTGCTTGAGGACGGGCTGATCCTGAGATCGCAAGCCCAGCTCCTGGCGGCGAAGGGTGTCGGCTGGGATGCGCGCGCCAACGAACTCAAGGCGACGATCCTGGGCGCGCTGTCGGCCTGATCACGTTTTCGTTGGGTGCCCTGGCAGGGCGCGGTGCAGACAGCTACCCTCCGGCCGTCATGCGGATCACCTTCGAGAACGAGATCGCCGCGCCCGTGCCCGTCGTCTGGTCCTTCCTGGACGACGACACCAAGCTCCCGCTGTGGATGCCCGAAGTGGTCGATATCAGCTACCCGGATGGCCAAAACTGCGAGGACCCAGTGGGTACGGCCTTCCGCCAGACGCTCAAAGAGGGCGGCCGCGAGAAAACCTATGATGGGCTGGTCACGGCCTACGAGCCGGAGCGGCTGTTGGGCGTGCGACTGACGGACGGCCGGTTCGGCGTCGATGTGCGTTATGCGCTGTCGCCGTCCGGGCAGGGCGCCCGTCTCGACTACGCGGCCGATCTGGTTCTGCAATCGCGCCTCGCCCGGATCCTCGGTGTCCTGTTCAAGCCACTGACGATCAGCATTCTCAAGCGTCACATGGCCAATCTGAAGCGCGTCGCCGAGGAGGCCGCGCACTGAATGTCCCACAACATCCCGAGAGGTGGTTTGCCGATGCTTCGCGCCTTTGCTGCGAGTCTGTTTCTCATCTTGACGACGGCCATGGCCGTGGCCGCGCCGGCGCGCATCGTGATCCTCACCAGCGCCGAGGCGGCGGATGCCTGGCAGCTCTGCGAGGTGGGGAGCCAGCGGGCGCAAGGCTTGCGCTACAACTATCTTGGCGCCAAAGCCGCGAAGACATTTTTCAGCGAGGAAGAGCCACCCGCCTTCTTCTTCGCCATCGACCCGCTCACGGTCGCCACGGCGACGCCCGCCTCGTTGAGCTGGCGGAAGCCCATCATCCACTACTCAGTGTTGCCGCAGGACGATGCAAAGAAGATGGAGGAGGCCCTGCATGAACGTACGCGCGAAGCTGCCGGCAACATTCTCAATAACCCTGCGCTGAGGGGAAAGACGGTCGTCATGGTTTGGGATCGCAGGCTTATCGCCGACCCTGAACTCGACAAAAAATTCGAACGCGAGGCCGCGGTGACGCTCCGTCAGCTGTTCCATCTCGACATTCTGCCGGGCGTTCCGCGCGAATGGCCCTCAAACAGCCATGATTATTTCTGGATCGTCGATTTTCCGGAGAACTCGAATGTGCCGCTCAAATTCGAGATGGTGAAACAGGACTTCGGCAAGTCGTTTCCCAAAGTTCCGGCCAACGACTGGGGCGAGCCGAGTGGACTCGATAAGGCGAGCGGCTGCCAAGTCGCCCCATAGCGCTCTCGCGGCGGCAAACAACACGACATACAAAAAGGGCCGCCCCGAGGGACGGCCCTTGTCGTTCTAAGCCTTAAGAGGCGTGGGCTACATCATGCCCATGCCGTCCATGCCGCCCGGAGGCATCGGCATGGGATCGTCCTTCTTCGGCGTCTCGGCCACGCCCGCCTCGGTGGTGACGAGAAGTCCGGCGACGGAGGCTGCATCCTGCAGCGCCGTGCGGACGACCTTGGCCGGGTCAATGATGCCCTTGGAGATCAGATCGACATAAGTGTCGTTCTGGGCGTCGTAGCCGAAAGTCGGCGACTTCTGGTCCATGACCTTGCCGACAACAATGGAACCTTCCACACCGGCATTCTCCGAGATCTGGCGGATCGGCGCCTGGAGCGCACGGCGAATGATGTTCACGCCGGCTTCCTGATCGGCGTTGTCGCCCTTGACCTTAAGAGCCTTGGCCGCATGGAGCAGCGCCACGCCGCCGCCCGGCACGATGCCTTCTTCGACGGCCGCACGGGTCGCGTTCAACGCATCGTCGACGCGATCCTTCTTCTCCTTCACCTCGATCTCGGTGGCGCCGCCGACCTTGATCACCGCAACACCGCCGGCGAGCTTCGCCAGACGCTCCTGCAGCTTCTCACGGTCGTAGTCAGACGTCGTGTCCTCGATCTGCTTACGGATCTGCGCGACGCGTGCCTCGATCTCGTCCTTCTTGCCGCCACCGCGAACGATGGTGGTGTCGTCCTTGGTAATGTTGACGCGCTTGGCGTTGCCGAGCATCTGGACCGTGACGTTCTCGAGCTTGATCCCGAGATCCTCGGAGACCATCTCGCCGCCCGTCAGGACCGCAATGTCCTGCAGCATGGCCTTGCGGCGATCGCCGAAGCCCGGAGCCTTCACGGCCGCGACCTTCAAGCCGCCGCGCAGCTTGTTGACCACGAGCGTGGCCAGCGCCTCGCCCTCGACGTCCTCGGCGATGATGAGCAGCGGACGGCCCGACTGCACAACCGACTCGAGCAGCGGCAGCATTGCCTGCAGACCCGACAGCTTCTTTTCGTAGATGAGGATGTAGGGGTTTTCGAGCTCAGTCGTCATCTTCTCTGCGTTGGTGACGAAGTAGGGCGAGATATAGCCGCGATCGAACTGCATGCCCTCGACCACTTCAAGCTCCGAATCGAGGCTCTTGGCTTCTTCGACGGTGATAACGCCCTCAGTGCCAACCTTCTTCATGGCCTGAGCGATCATGTCGCCGATAGCCTTCTCGCCATTGGCGGAGATCGTGCCGACCTGAGCGATCTCGGACGAACCCGAGACTTCTTTGGACTGCTTCTTGATGGTGCTGATGACTTCGGCGACGGCCTTGTCGATGCCGCGCTTGAGGTCCATCGGGTTCATCCCGGCGGCCACGGCCTTCAGGCCCTCGCGCACGATCGCTTGTGCCAGGAGCGTCGCCGTCGTGGTGCCGTCGCCTGCGGTCTCATTGGTCTTGGACGCGACCTCTTTGAGCATCTGCGCGCCCATGTTCTCGAACTTGTCTTCAAGCTCGATCTCCTTGGCCACGGTGACGCCGTCCTTCGTGGTGCGCGGTGCACCGAACGACTTATCGATAATGACGTTGCGGCCTTTGGGGCCGAGCGTCACTTTCACTGCGTTGGCAAGCACGTCGACACCCTTGAGCATGCGCTCACGGGCCTCGGCGGCGAACACTACGTCTTTTGCTGCCATTGAATTACTCTCCGTTTTGGATCGACGTTCCAATGCGCCCGGTTATCGGTGCGGCCGCATGAGGAAATCGGGTTTCGATGATCGAAGGACTCGGCGGCTAGCCAAGAACACCCATGATGTCGGACTCCTTCATGATGAGGAGGTCGTCACCATCGAGCTTCACTTCGGTGCCGGACCATTTGCCGAACAGAACCTTGTCGCCGGCCTTCACGCCAAGCGCCTGAATCTTGCCATCCTCGCCGCGGACGCCCGGGCCCACGGAGACGATCTTGCCTGTCTGCGGCTTCTCGGCCGCAGTGTCGGGAATGATGATCCCGCCTTTGGTCTTCTGCTCGTCCTCGAGCCGTTTGACCACGACACGGTCATGCAGGGGACGGAATTTCATGAATATGCGCTCCTATTTGCTGGAACTCTGTCGATTGGCACTCAGATCTCCCGAGTGCTAGCGATGCCGCTTGTACGCACGCGTTGCACGTGCGTCAAGACATGCAAATGCCGAGGAGTCCAAAGGGTTGACGAGCAGCAGCGCCCTCGTCGCAGCGTCGCGGTTCGGCGACCGGAAATTGGGCACGCGAGCTTCGAGGCACAAGTGCTCGCGGCCCTGGGACTGCACTACGCCGGCGCTTCCAGCGCGCGGAGCACCGGCTCAAACGCCTGCGCGCCGTTCCGAAGACGCTTCGCTGCCAATTTGATGTTGCTTTGCAATAGCCTGTCGCCCATGATTTCCAAAGCGAGGGGCGGCGCGATCAGCCAGGACCAATCGATACGGCAAAGCCATGCCTTTATGGGAGCGCCGTTCATTTGGGCAGGTCTTGACGGTATCTGGTGCCGCGTCAGGAGGGCTCGCAATGCTTGACGTGATCGTTCTCGTGGCCATGGCGCTGACGGCGGCTGCCTTCGGCGTCGGCTTGAACTTGCAGGCCGGGTTGCCGCTTTTGCCAGTGCTCATCGGCGCTATCGCGCTGTTCTTGGTCATGGCGGCCACTTTTTTCAGGATCGGCCGCGTCGGCGGCGGTGGTGGCGGCGGAGACCGCGTCGACGATCTCGAACAAGCGCTCGAAGTAATCGATATCGATTTGCAGCGGCTTGATCGTGTGGAAGACGGCATGGCCCGGCTCCACGCGCTCCATGACAAGGTGGAGCGGCTCGATCAGCAACTGGCGAGTGGTGCGGTTGGAACCGCGAGCGCTGAAGGCCTGTCCACCGACCTTGAGAATGTCTACGCGCGGATCGAAACCGTCCGCACCGAGGTCGTCAATGAGAGCCGCGCGCAACGCCAAAAGATCATCAACGATCTGGGTGCCCTCGAGGGGCTGATCGCCCGGATGGCAGGGCAGCTTTCGGGCGCCTCGGCCTCCGCAAGTGCCGCGCTGCCCGGTATGGCGGCGGTCGGTGCCGCGGACGAACAGGGCGAAATCGAGCGCAAATCCGAGCACCTGTTGGACCCGGAGCCGATCGAAGAGCCTGAGCTCACTATGGAGCCTGAGCCAGAACCCGAACCCATTGTAGAGCCCGCGCCCGCGCCCGAAGTCGTTGCGGAGCCCGAAGTCATTGTCGAGCCGGAGCCCGAAGTCATTGTCGAGCCGGAAGTCGTTGTCGAGCCGGAACCCGAGCCGGAGCTGGTTCTTGAGCCTGAACCGGAGTCGCCGTCGACTGACGAAATAGAGCCGGAGGCGCCGTTCGAGCCGGAACCTGAGCCGGCCGATGCTGAAGAGGACGCCGGCACCGAGGACGGGGAGCTTGGCCGGGAAGAGGCCATCTTGGCTGCCGCGCTGGCCGCGGCGCAGCCGGAACCTGAGCCTGAGCCGGAGCCCGAACCGGAGGAGGTTTATGAGGAACTGGCCTATGACCTTCCGGACGATGACGACGACGCGATGCTCGAGATCATCCGCGAGGGCATCGAGCAGGGTCGCGTGGACCTGTATCTGCAGCCGACTGTGACCTTGCCCGGCCGCAAGGTCCGTTACTTCGAAGGGCTTACCCGCATTCGGAAAGGCGACGGCGAGATCGTCATGCCGGGCGATTACATGCCCGTGGCCAAGCGCTCCGCGCTTATGCCGCTGATCGACAACGTCCTGGTCGTTCGCGCCGTCCAGGTGCTGCGGCGCCTCGGACCCGATGCGCCGATTGAGGGCGTCTTTGCCAATATCTCCATGCATTCTATGCTCGATCCCGACTATTTTCCGGAGTTAATCGAGTTCATGGAGGAGAACGCCGGTCTCAGCGAGCGGCTGATCTTCGAGATCAGTCAGGCCGAGATGCAAGGGCTGAATGAATCCGAAATCGGCTGCCTCGAAACGTTGGGGGCCCTGGGCTTCGGGTACTGTCTCGACAATGTGGTCGATCTGGAAACCGGGTTCGATGGGTTGAGCGACCGCAATTTCCGCTTCGCGAAGGTCAGCGCGGCGGAGTTCCTGGGTGGACCTCGCCGCAACGCGGCCGATCTCAAGCGGCGCCTGGATGCGGCTGGTATTCAGCTCATCATCGAGAAGGTTGAGAAAGAAGGCGACATCGCGCGCCTCCTCGACCACGGCATCGAGCTGGCGCAAGGCCATCTCTTCGCCGCGGCCGAGCCGATGAACACCGCGTTGTCGCGTGAGCTGTCCAACGTCGGCGCCTCGTAAGGTCCTCCGCATGGCGCGCGCTCTGCGCTGAGCCCGCGCACAGCCGCCAATCAGAGGCGGGGCTGCGCCTGTTACTCCCCTGTTTCCAGGTCTTTCTTGACGGCGTCGTCTTCCATGTCGCCCGCAACTCCCCGCCGATCAGGGGCGGGCATCGCTTTCTCGCCGGAGTCCTTCATGGCGCCGGGGACCTCACCGGGCTCCATATCTTCCTCGACGGAGAGATCTTCCTGGTCCATCACAGGCCGGACCATCGACGCGCCTGACTCCAAGCTGTGCGGGGTCAGGGCCGCAGCCGGGCCTCCGGCTAACGCGAGAGCTGCAAGTCCTGCAATCCAAACCATTCCATTAAAACGGCGCATAGTCGCCTCCTAGCGATGATGTGCAATTTCAGCCCTGCCAGCCTATCACCGCTCCGCGTTTGCTCGTAGCGCTTCGACAGGCCGCAGCGACCCGTCTTGACCGGCGGCGCGGGAGCCTCTAACCGAGCGCCATGGAAGCTTCCCTCAAAATTCCCGTGATCGACTCCATCCGCGAAATCGGCGGCTGCTGGCGTGTCTGGTTCGTCGATATCTGGGGCGTCATGCATAACGGGCGCGATGCCTTTCCGGATGCCTCGGCGGCGACGCGCGCATTCCGGGACGCGGGTGGCGTGGTCGTGCTGTTGTCCAACTCGCCACGGCCGAGCCCCGATCTCCAGGACCAGCTTCGCCTCATCGGGGTGCCGGATGACGCCTACGACGCCACCGTGTCGTCGGGCGATCTCACGCGCCACGAGCTCGCCAAGCACAAGGGGGCCCGCGTGTTCCATCTGGGCCCCGCGCGCGACCTGCCCATCTTCGAGAACGCCGAGGTCACCCTGACGGGCCCGGATGACGCCGAGCTGATCGTCTGCTCAGGCCTGTTCGACGACGAGGTCGAGACGCCGGAGGACTATGTCGATCAATTGTCGAGCCTGGCGGCGCGCGACCTGCTGATGATCTGCGCCAACCCCGATCACAAGGTCGAGCGCGGCCACCAGTTGCTCTACTGTGCCGGGGCGCTGGCTGCGGCCTATGAGACGCTCGGCGGCAAGACCGTCTATGCGGGCAAGCCGCACCTTCCGGTCTACGAATTGGCCTTCGAAACCGCCGCGGGAATCGCATCGGCGCGCGGCGAAACCGTTGCAAAGTCCGATGTCCTCGCCATTGGCGATGGCGCCAAGACCGACATTGTCGGTGCCGGCGTGTTTGGCGTGCCGTCCGTGTTTGTCGCAAGCCGGCTGCATGCCCCGGATGAGAACGTCGGGCTGTTGGACGCCGAGCATTTATCGGCGCTCTTTGCCGAGGAGCCGAGTCCGCCGATTGCCGCCACGCGCGGGCTCCGCTGGTAGCGCCCTTACGAGTGGTCGTCGAACGCCGTCTCGATTTTCGACCGCAGCGTGGCCGCGTTGAACGGTTTCTGGAGGTAGTTGCTAACGCCGGCCCGCTTCGCCGCGACCTGGTTCTCGGACGTACCGTCCGCCGTGACCATGATGAACGGGGTGCGGGATAGGTCGTCGTCGTTACGCACCTCACGCAGCAGGTCGTAGCCTGTCATCGGCGCCATGTTCCAATCGGAGATGACGAGCCCGTAGTCTTTCTCGTGCATCATCTCAAGTGCCGCGCTGCCGTCGCTGGCGCCGTCCACATCTTCAAAGCCAAGCTGTCTCAGAAAGTTGCGAATGATCCGGACCATCGTCCTGTAATCGTCGACGACGAGCACCGGCATATTGAAATCGAGTGCCATGGCCATCCTCCGTCTGCCTTACTCAAAGCTATGGAGAATTGGTGAACGAAATCTTAAACGACTGTTCTATATAGGGTTTTCTGCGAAAAGTGCAGGCGGTCGAGTTCTGTTGCGGCGCGGCAAGGCCTTCGCTATTTTGCGCCACTCTTGAGAGTACCAACACCGTAGGGAGAACAACGAATGAGCCTCGATCACGGCTACTATCTGGAAGATTTGTCGCCCGGAATGGAGGCCAGCGTCTCCAAGACCGTGACGAACGAGGACATCACCGCGTTTGCCGAGCTGTCAGGCGACATCAATCCCGTGCACCTGAACGAAGAGTTCGCGGCCGGAACGATCTTCAAGAAGCGTATTGCGCATGGCTTCCTGACGGGTTCGCTTTTCTCCACGGTGCTGGGGACCAAGCTGCCGGGACCGGGCTGCGTATACCTATCCCAGACCATGAAGTTCAAAGGTCCGGTTTTTATCGGCGACGAGCTTGTCGCGACCTGCACCGTGAGCAATGTCGATCTGGAGAAGGGGCGCGTGTCGTTCGATTGCGTATGCGCGGTGAACGACAAACCCGTCCTGACCGGTGAAGCGCTTATGATGGTTTCCCGCCGGCCCTCCGGCGACTAGTCCGGACAAACCCGAAGGATTTCCGATGGACATCGTCCGCTCCTGGCGGGAGACGCCGCCAGACCTGAATGGTGCGGTCCTGGCCATCGGAAACTTCGACGGCGTCCATCGCGGGCACCAGGCCGTTCTCGGCGTGGCCAAGGCGATTGCAGCGGCCGAAGGCCGAAAGGCCGGCGCCGTAATCTTCGAACCGCATCCGCGGGAGTTCTTTGCGCCTGGCAGACCCTTTTTCCGGCTGACGCCTCTGCCGGTGAAGCTGGAACTGCTTGAGGCGCTCGGCCTCGACGTCGCTTTCGTACTGCCTTTCGACAAAGCCCTTGCCGATCTATCGGCCGATGCCTTCGCCGCGGATGTCCTGGGCGAGGCGTTCGGCGCGCGCCATGTGGTGGTGGGCTACGATTTCACCTACGGCAAAGGGCGCGCCGGTACGGTCGCGCATCTTGCGGCGTCGGGCGAGACCCAGGGATACGGGGTCGACGTGGTTGAACCGGTCCGGCTCGGGGGTGAGATGGTCTTCGCCTCCAGCGCGATCCGGGATCATCTATTCAAGGGCCGTGTGCGCGATGCCGCCGAACAGCTCGGCTATTGGTGGCGAGCCCGGGGGGCCGTTGCCCATGGGGCGGGGAGGGGGCAGGGGCTCGGCTTTCCGACAGTCAATTTCAAGCTGTTGCCTGGCCAGGATGTGTGCCACGGCATCTACGCCATGCGTGTCCACCACTCGGGTGGCCGTCACGATGCGGCGGGTTATGTGGGCCCTCGTCCGACATTCGGCGCCGGCGAACCGGCGCTCGAGGCCTTTCTGTTCGACTTCTCCGGCGATCTCTACGATCAGACCATCGAAGTCGAGTTCATCGATTTCATTCGCCCAGACGAGACCTTTGCCTCCGCGGAGGCGCTCGCGGCACAAATGGACAAAGACTGCGAGACCGCACGGGCCGTTTTGGCCGGCGTCGCGGCCGACGATCCCATGCGGCAATTTCCGCTGGGCGCCGCGCTCGCTACGCGAACACTGGATTGTGGCCAGCCCGGTTGCTAGAACGCCTCGCAAATCGAATCGCGGCCACGTGGACAAACTGAAGGCCGAACCCGGGCGGACATAGAAATCATGGTCACCAAGTCGAAGAGCGGCAAATCCGCCGCCAGCCCTGCGCGCAAGACGAAGAAGACGGCGGGCAAGACAAAGAAGACGGCAGCCAAGGCGAAAAAGTCACTCACGGCGGCGCGGAAATCGGCGGTGAGGAAGCCGGCCGTCAAGAAGGCTACGGCCAAGAGACCAGCGTCGAAGAAGTCGGTCAAAAAGTCCTCTGCCAAAAAGACTCCGGCTAAGAAGGTCGCGAAGAATACTATCGCTAAGAGGGCCGTAGCCAAGAAGGCTGCACCGAAGAAGGTAGCCAAAAAGGCTGGCAAAAAGACGAACTGGAAAACGATTGCCAAGAAGGCAGTGACGAAGAAGGCCGTGTCCAAGAAAGCCGTCAAAAGACCGGCGGCGAAAAAGAAGGCGGTCAAAAAGGCCGTCGTCAGGAAAGCCCCAGCCAAAAAAGCCCCAGCCAAGAAAGCCCCAGCCAAGAAGGTCGCCAAAAAGACAGTTGTTAGAAAAACGGCGCCCAAAAAACCTGTAAAGACGAGCGCGGCGAAGAAGCCCGCGACCAAGACCGGCGTGACGAAGAAGACCCGCGTTGCGGCTAAACCCGCGGCGCCCAAGCCCACGACGAACAAGACCATTACGAAAAAGACTGAGATGACGGATGCCACGACGCGCGTCCCACCCCCGCCG
>Ga0209013_10000175_pt1 | contig 53131 bp, 51 predicted proteins | sample Cruoilmetagenom2_FD_187291 | JGI IMG/M metagenome (GOLD analysis project Ga0209013, IMG submission 187291) | Oil polluted marine microbial communities from Coal Oil Point, Santa Barbara, California, USA - Sample 2 (SPAdes) (version 2) | ecosystem: Environmental > Aquatic > Marine > Oil seeps ...
TATCATCATAATCCAGATCGATCTTTAACTGCGGAATTCCCCATTCATCTACCTTGTTCTTATCCAGAGAAACTATGCTTTCCTCTTTCGGAATTGTCTCACCCATCATATGAGAACCCACTTCCCAATTGCCGAAATTAGGATTTAAAAGGCCATCTTTTAATTCTTGACCAATGCCATCTGTATCTAATATAAATTTACGTTTGGCAGTAAATCCTGCAGCATAACCTCTTAAGAAATCAGTTTCCTGTTTAAATACATTTCTAAATCTTGGGATATAGGAGGTTGTTGGTTCTCTTCCTGTGGTATATTTATCTGGAAATCCGTTGTATTCTGCGGTAATATTAGCTCTATAATTATGAAATGCCACATATTTTCCCAATAATCCGTTGTCATTACCTAAACCATTTGGAAAACGACTGGATTTGGAATTGAGTAAAATAAGGTTGGTATTAAAAGCCCCTGCGTTTACAAAAATTATCGGCGCATAATATTCTATGGTTTCTTTTGTTTTGGCATCAATAACCAGTACCCCTGTTGCCTTTTCTTTTTTATCATCGTAAATGATGGAATGCACTATAGAGTTATTGATCATGGTTAAGTTGCCCGTTTTCATGGCCCAGGGTAAAGTACTTGAATTACTGTTAAAATATCCCCCAAAAGGACATCCTCTTTGACATAGATTTCTATATTGACAGGCACTTCTCCCTTGTTGGATAAAAATATCTCTGTTCTCGGTGATATGAGCACATCTGCCACTAATGACATGTCTTGAATTATTATAATTTTCAGTTACAGCTCCTTTAAAATGTTCTTCAACACAGTTCAAACCCATACCAGGCAAGAATTCTCCATCAGGTAAATGGGGCAAGCCATCATAATTTCCGGCAATACCAACAAATTTTTCAACATGACTATACCATGGTGCTATATCATTATATCTGATCGGCCAGTCAACCGCAAAACCATCTCTGGCAGGTCCTTCAAGATCAAAATCACTCATTCTTTGGGTTTGTCTTGCCCATAGCAAGGATTTTCCACCTGTTTGATATCCACGGATCCAATCAAAGGGTTTTTCCTGCACATATGGATGTTCTTTGTCTTTAACAACAAAATGAGCCGCATCTTCTCTATAAATATAGCATCTGCTGGCTATAGGGTTTTCTTTTTTTATGTCTTCAGGAATCTGACCTCTATGTTTAAACTCCCAGGGATACATATTGGTTGTAGGATAATCGACATTGTGTTTGACATCCCTGCCTCTTTCAATCACCAGCGTCTTTAAGCCTTTTTCTGTAAATTCTTTAGCAGCCCAACCACCGCTCATTCCCGAACCAATTACTATGACATCGAAGGTTCTTTCCTTATTGTTATCTGTATTGATGTTAACCATTTATATTGACTCTTTTGTTAGTTTCGATCGTTTCGCAAGTGCCGTAAGTTCCAGGAACTAATGGATAAGGCATAATTTCGCTCATCACATATTTTGATTGCAGATATCCCCAGCCTGTATAATATTTTGTAGTTTTTAAAAAACTCTGAATGTCTTCCATATTACTTTTTTTACCCTGATCACCTTTCTCCAGATTTACCTTCAATAGATCATTTAGAACTGTTATTCGTTTATTATCAGATAATTTAATAAAGGAATTACTACTTATCTCCTTTACTTTCTTGTCAAATAATTTCAGTCCGTTTATAAACGAATCTTGTTTTTCCTTTGGAAGACAATCATCTACCATAACCCATACAAAATTGTGCACTTCTAATGAATTTGCACCCGGAATCTCTCCTTCCGGAATAATGGTATTAACAATTTCTTTGACCAGATCTTCTTGCTTAGCCGTAATTTGAAGTTTGTTTAGAAGGAGAGTAACCTTTTCTTCAGAAAAGTCGCAGGATGGCAATAATATCATTCCTCCGGTTAATATACCCAGATTTTTAAGTGCTTTTCGTCTGTTCATAATTTACAGTTTGATATCCGGAAAGTATTCAATAGCATAAATTTTATAATGATTTTGAGATTGTACAGCAGGAGAGAAAATCAGTGAATATTTTTTGTCGTAACATTTATCTGTGTAAATATATAGATTTTTATGAAAGTATTTTATAGAGGATTGTTAATTAATGTTAGTACGATATAAAATATATTGATAAACAATAGATTAACTTTTACACGTCTCTGCGAATTTTACTATTTTCAGTAAAATGTGGCAGCCTCATCATTAAAAACAGTTTGCCATCCTGAGCCCTTGGAATTCCTTCCTGGCAAAGACGTTAATAACTAACACTTAAGTTATTAAACTATTCATTACATCGAATTTATGTTAATTATTAATGGTTATCGTTCATTAAATTTTAATGGGAGTAATGTCCATCGAAAATAACTCATCCCCATTTGAAATTCTCAGATTGGTTTCAGAATAATTCTGTGTTTCCAGATCTGGGTATTGCGTTATTGGTTCTATGCATATCATATTCGAAACCTCTGTCCACAACATCATATTGTGAAACCCTTCTTGTCTTATTTGAAGGCTATATCCGGATTTTTTCATCAGAGAGATTTTATGGATATCAAAAAAAGGATAAGAGGGGCCACCTTTATCGATCACTTCTTGGACATTAATTTTAAGGTCTTTTGCCACACAAAATTCTGAATTATCTCCCGATAATTTAAAGGCTGGATGATATCCTAACATAAATGGCATGCCTTTATCAGAAGTTAAAGAAAAGGAAATTTTTAATTTCTCATTGCTTAAAGTAAAGGTTTTTTGGAAAGTAAAACTGTAGGGCCAATGCAATTCTTTTATTTCTGACTTTATTGGATATCGAGAGTTTTTAATTTTGGCATTTGCGGTATATGTTTTTTGAAAAATGACTGAATTTTTATTTTGGGAAACAAGATCATATTCTAATTCTCTTAAAAACCCATGCTGGTCTTGAAAACATGCTCCTTCTTTAGTGTTTATGATATAATTATTGACCTTTGTTGGTCCGATAACAGGGAACATTTCAATGTCTGAATTTTCCCAACCGGGTGACCCTTTTTGGTGGATCAATTCTTCACCATCAAAAACATAACTAAGCAATTCACCTCTATTAATTTTAAGGCTTGAATTTCCATCTCTGCTTCTCAAGGTTGTATAATTATTCATACAATTATACTCCTTTTACTTTAAACTCAAAAACATCGGGTCGGGCATAATGACCAACAACATCAAACATTCTTTTGGCTGTAATGATGTCCTTTAGATCAATATCTGCATAAAGTATTCCTTCTTCGGCTTCCAGTGGTCCGGCAATGATCTTACCATTTGGACCAACGATACAACTATTACCAACATTGATCCATTCTCTGCCTTTGGGGTATAACTTTTTAAACTCATATTCATCCGGAATATCATCCATTTTTAGTGCCTGACATGTACTTATGATAAACATACCACCTTCTCTTGCAATATGTTGTATGCTAATTAACCAATTGTCACTTTTATCCCAGGTCGGGTTTGCAAGTATTTGGGTTCCATTTTCGTACATAGCATTTCTTACCAGTGGCATAAAAGTTTCCCAACAAACCAAGCCTCCTAATTTTCCTGCGGAAGTATTATAAGATCTTAGTGTGCTTCCATCTCCTTGTGCCCAGATCAATCGTTCTCCACCTGTTGGAATGAGTTTTCTGTGTTTACCAATAATTTCTCCCTGGTCACTGATAAATAATAATGCATTGTACAAACTTGCCCCACTGGTTTCTGTATTTTTTTCATGCATACCCATAACCACATTGATGTTTGCTGCTTTAGCTGCTTTACATAGTTTTGCTGTAGAATCATCGGGTACCGAAACTGCATTTTCTACCAATTGTAAGTAGAGTTTATTTAGATCGGCACCCTTGCTATTCGGTATCACCCAAACCCAATCAGGATAACCGGAAATAAAAGCTTCGGGAAAAACGATCAATTTTGTACCTTTTTTACCAGCTTCGGCAATAGCTTTACATGCTTTATCAACAGTTTTTTCTTTGTTTAAGAATACTGAAGCTAATTGTGCGGCTGCTATTTTCATATTTGTTTTAGTTTTTAAATGAATTGTTAGTGTATCTTTTTAAAGAAAGATGCCATTAATTAATTTTGAGATTGTATAGGTATTTGCACTTTAATTTCATTTGAAAAATCTCCCCATTCTTTTAACAGCTCCTCATACTTTTCTTTTTCTGTTTCCTTCAGATCATAAAACTCTGCAAGATCATTAGAGATGTTATAAAGTTTAAAATTTTCTACTAAAAAAGGCCGTTGTAAATTCGTTATTTTCCAGTCACCTTTTCTAAGCATAGCCCTGTTGGCATGTTCCAAACCAAAAACATAATTAGAGTCATGTACCTTTTCTGCCTTTCCGGAAATATAAGAAATTAATGAATTTCCTCTGAGATCATAAACTTCTTTATTATTAAAGATTTTTGGATAGGTTGCCCCAGCTAGCTCATAAAAAGTGGGTGCAATATCCATTAAGGTTACAAATGCATCATCAATTATATTTTGTTTTTCTATTCCCGGGCCAGAAATGATCATAGGTGCTACCATACCTCCTTCGGTGGTTAATTCTTTGAAATACTTAAAAGGAGATGAACCTACTTCTGCCCATTGGGGACCATAAGAAATAAACGAATCAGAATTTCCCATATTTTCATAGTCTACATTAAAATGTTCTCTGATGAATGGGCCATAGTGATCATCATGATAAAAATCTTCTGCAGCCGCACCGTTGTCAGACATAAATAGGATCAACGTATTTTCAAATTCTCCAATATCTTTTAAATATCGGATCAACCTTCCAATATTGTGATCCAGATTGTCCACCATACCGGCATAAAGTTCCATTTTTCTGGATTCTTTTTTCTTTTCTTTATCTGTTAAAGAATTCCATGGTTTTACTCTGCTATGATTTGGAGGAAGCACTGCATCTTCAGGTATCATCCCTGCTCTTTTTAAACTTTCCAGTCGTCTTTCTTTTAATTTTTCATAACCTTCATCATAAAAACCTTCATACTTTTTCCAGTACTTTTTATCAACCTGTAAAGGCCAGTGTGGTGAAGTATATGCAGCAAATGCGAAAAAGGGTTTATCGTCATCTTTATTCTGACCAATATATTCTATCAATTTATCTGTATAAAAATCGGTTGAATATTTCCCGCTTTCCCATTTAGTGGGTTTTCCATCTTCAGTATAAAGAGAAGTTGGAGTTTCTTTAAATATACCTTGATCATTATAATGATTTCCCGCTCCTCTAATGTTTATAAATGAATGTTCAAATCCTTTATGATGAGGGTTGGATAATTTTTCACCACCAAGGTGCCATTTACCTGCCATATATGTATGGTATCCTGCTGTTCTTAAAACCTGTGGGATGGTAACAATTCGCTCAGTTAGTCTTCCTTCGTATCCAAATTCATCTGTAACATAACCTTGTATACCCATACCTGCAATGTGATTATCATTTCCCGAAAGCAACATAGCCCGTGTCGGTGCACATAAAGGAGAAGCGTGAAAACGGCTGAACCTTATTCCGCTATTGGCCAATCTATCAATATTTGGTGTCTCAATATCGCCACCATAACAACCCATATCCGAATAACCAAGATCATCGGCAACGAGCAAAAGAATATTTGGTTGTTTGATTTTTTGAACTTGTTTTATTGGTTCATCACATGAATATATTATTATAAAAAGAATTAAAAAAAGAAAACCAGACATACCGTTAAGCAGGAATTTTAATTGTGGAGGGGGTAGTTTTTTGATATTAGGATTCATGTTTTTGATTTTAGCTAATTAATGTTTTGATTTGCTCTTATTTTATTCATCATTTTTATCTCCATTGTTAAAATGTTTATATAATAATCGCATACCTAATCTGGCAAATAAGATAACCGTAATTACCATAACAATATCAAAACCATCCATATTTATTGATCTTCCTTTTTTATAAACGTATATGTATTTTCAAATAAGTTTAGAATTACATGGTAGTTCCCCGCTTTAACAGGAATATCATAACCTCTAAATACTGTGTTTCCATTGGGAAAAGTATTACCGCCCCAATTTTTATTCCAGCTGTCCCGACTTCTAAATTTTACTGTTCCATTTTTTAAAGCTATATCAAGCTCCCAAATACCAATAACCACTAATACAATTTCTCCAATGGCGTATCTGGAGCATTTTATAAACTTATTTTCATTGGCTAGTTGCCGACGAATATTTCGGAAGAGAGGTCTCATTACTTTTTAGTTGTAGTATTCTGTTCTACAATATATTAAAATTTTTACAAATAATTCAACCACCATTTTTTCTTGTTGTTTAATTAATAGATCTTTTTATCTTTATAAGTTCTTAATCAAAAGATTCAAACGCATGAAAAAATATACTATTCTACTCTTAGGTTTGTTTACAGGAGCTTTTGTTATGGCACAAGACTCCATTCCTGCAGTATATAATAATATTTACTATGATGAAAACAATAAATTATACCATCAATACTATGATAAAAAGTATTATACACTTATTGATACTACAGCTTTAACACTATCAAATATGCTAGGAAATCCTCAGGCTTCAGCAACAGGATTAGACTTTGATTTTAACAACCTTAATTTGTCTGGTACATTATATTATGGATTGATCAATTACAAGGATTCCAAACATCCATCACCTGTTTGGTATAAAGTAACTTCTAATATTGATAAAGGGAAAGCAACTATAGATATCTTAGGAAGACTGTCTGGGAGATATGATATGACCTCCTGGAAAGAATTAGGAGCAGGCACTTTGGGTTATCGTATTGCAAATGAAAAAGGAGAATTACTATATGATGGTATCATTGGTTTTAAATATAATGAACTTCATGGGTTTAGTGTAGCCAAAACAATTATAGAGGGTCCTTTTATAAATTTATTGGAATCTGATAGGGTTACGATATCATTTGATACAAATCTACCGGTTAAGGCAAATATTACTGTTGATGAAAAGGTATATGAAAGCCCTGATAAAAGGACTCATCATGAAATTAGAATTAGTGATTTGCAACCTGCAACTAATTATGCATACAAAGTTAACTATGAGGATGGGGTACAAAATTATAGTTTTAAAACTGCACCGAAATCAGGTAGCCGAAAACCTTTTGTTTTTGCTTATACCAGTGACTCTCGTGCCGGACAGGGTGGAGGTGAGCACGATTTATATGGTGCAAACTTTTATGTAATGCGTAAAATTTCTGCTTTAGCCAAATTCAAAGAGGTTGCATTTATGCAATTTACCGGAGATATGATCAATGGTTATTCAACAATTAAAGATGAAATAAATCTGCAATATGCTAACTGGAAACGCTCTATAGAACCATTTGCACATTATTTTCCTATAAACGTAGGTATTGGAAATCATGAAGTAATTGGCAAGTTGTTTACAGATAATGAAGGTAGATGGGTGGCATTCATACCTGGATTTCCATTTATAACTGAATCTCCTTCAGCTATTTTTGCTTCAAATTTTGTAAACCCAATTAACGATTTGAAAAGTGAAGATGGTGCCTATTACGATCCTGATCCAAATAAAATTGATTTTCCTCCTTATGGTGAGACTGTATTCTATTACACTTATGATAATGTGGCTATGATCGTATTAAGTTCAGATTATTTTTATACACCATCAATAAAAAATAACCCTTCAACAGGAGGGAATTTACATGCCTATTTGATGGATAATCAAATACAGTGGTTAGAAAAGACCTTACAACAATTAGAGAACAATAAAGATATTGACCATGTTTTTGTGACCCAACACACCCCAGCATTTCCTAATGGGGGCCATGTTTCAGATGATATGTGGTATAATGGTGATAATTCTGTTCGTCCAACCATTGCGGGTAAGCCTGTTGAAAAAGGAATTATAGAAAGGCGTGATGAATACTTAGATCTATTGATCAACAAAAGCACTAAAGTTATTGGGATTATGACAGGGGATGAGCATAATTACAATAAAGTTAAAATAACCCCTGAAGTAAATATCTATCCGGATAATTATACATTACCTAAGCTAAAGCGAGATCGTACACTCTGGCAAATAAATAATGGCTCTGCCGGGGCTCCTTATTATGCACAAAATCATAATACGCCATGGGTTGATGCGGTAAGTGGATTTACTACCCAACAGGCTTTAGTATTAATTTATGTTGATGGGTTGAAAGTAAGTGCTAAAGTGATGAACCCAGATACTTTAGAGATGATTGATGAATATATTTTAAGGGAATAGATCTTACTAAAAAGAATTATAATTATTAGTTTGTTGACTTTTTAACCATTTTAATCAAAAAGTAATCCTCGACGCTCTGCGTCGAGGTAACCGCTGAAATGTCATCCCCCAAAAGGGCATCTAAATAATAAATTTTGGTTTCAAGAAATTTTTTAAGAGAAAAATTATATATCTCATGGTCATCGTGAAGATTAATAATTTCTATTTTTTAATGTAAAGCCTTTTACCAAGTGTACAAAACTATTTTCTATAACTTCCATATATTGGAATTTTACAAATAGCTTAACCACCATTTTTCTTTATTGCTCAATTTATAGATCATATATTTTTTGCACAATGGGTAGAGTAATAAAATAATACCGATCCAAACCAAATAAACAGTTAAAAGTGAATATCCATAATTAATTAGTTTAGAATTCATAAAAACATCGGCTGTTAAGATCATATCCTGCCATTTTCCACCAAAGATCAGCATACCTATAATTGCAAAAATATGTATCACTAAAACATGTAAAAAATAAAAGAAAAGAGGAACCCTGCCAAATACCAACAAGAAATTAGTGATCTTATTTTTAGTGTTTTCAATGATAAGGAGAAATAATAATGCCGGCCCGATAGTAATTAATAGATACAACAACGATGGAGGATATTTAGTTACATTCAAAAATGATAAGATCGTGTATGTAGTATTCTTTTGGACTGTCCATGGTACCAGATCGCCATATACATTAATGCCTCTTAAAATAAAGAAAAGAATTGCGGCTCCAAGACTTATACCTAAAAGCCATTTTCTTCGTGTAGCAGCATCAAAACCTTTTAAATAAAGAGATCCAAAGCAATAGCCCAGAATCATTAAACCGATCCAGGGAATTACCGGATAGTGAAAGGCGATCATCTTATTCGGACCTAAAACTAAAAATTGATCCTGATGTAAGATATACCATACAATGGATTTAAAGTTTGTGCCTGTCATAACAATGCCATCTAATAAATTATGCCCGGCAACAATAACAAACCCAATGATGAGTAAAACTTTTTTTGGTAAGAAGATCAAAAAGGACAAACAAACCATACTAAAACCTATGGCCCAGATCACCTGAAATATAGGAAAACTGTAAGTCACATCAAAGGTCCAGATAAAATTATTTACAACAATTTCTAAGACGATAAGCCATATTCCTCTGGTAAATAAAAATTTAAATAGTTCTGGTTTTGATTTTCTACTACCGTACAACATTGCTGATGTTCCTGCTAAAAAGACAAATACAGGTGCACAATTATGGGTAATAAAGCGTGTAAAGAATAAAAATGGTATGGTAGTATTCAGATCGGTTGGATCGACAAAGAATGAACCATAATGAAAATAAACCCTTGCATGATCCAAGGCCATGATGATCATCACAACGCCCCGTAACACGTCTATGGATTCAATTCTGCTTGATTTGATTTGCGTCATTTAATATTAGATTTATTGGTTCTCCTGTTATTTTAATGGGATATTTAATTTTATGTCCTTATGCCGGGCAGGCATTTCATTTTTTTCTTGATAAAAAAACGAAACAAAAAAATCAAGGCTTACAATAATTTAATAACCTAAAAACTAAGTGCAGTCGAGTGATTTTCGAGCAAGCTCTCAACCCTGCCATGCCGGCAGGTAGGTTCTCTGTTTTACTAAGTTTTTAGGTTATTTAGAACATCAAATTCCTGAAGGCCAACCCTCAGCAAGTGATATCAAATAATGTTTCATCCGTTTACCCATTAAATTTGTGGTAGTACCGATTTATTAAAACTGGAAATAAATGAATTGTTCACCGCTACCTTGAGCAATGGCAATCAAGAAAAACATGATGCTCCAGGCTATTCCTAAAACCACAGGTGATGTTTTTAGAGAAACTTCTTTTACCGAAGTACTTCTCATGAACCAATGGGTTACAAATAAAACACTTATTAAAGTGAGAACTTTGATGATGTCAAAGGTTTGCAGAACTTTTGTGCCATCCGAATTCAAATAAAACATGGATCTAATCATATTCCAGGCAGTTTCAAATTCCCGGGCCCTGAAGAACACCCAGGTTATATTTACACAGGTAAAAGTGGTAAATGCCAGGAACATACCGTTCCATTTGGTTATTTCAAATGGTAAATATTGTCTTTGTAATCGTTCTAATATCAAATAAGTACCATGTAATCCACCCCAAACCATAAAGGTCCAGGCAGCACCATGCCAGAGTCCCCCTAACAGCATGGTTATCATTAGTGCTGCATACATTCTTGTAATACCATGTCGATTTCCGCCCAGAGGTATGTATAAATAATCTTTTAACCAGCTAGAAAGTGAAATATGCCATCTTTTCCATAGATCTGAAAAACCCAATGAGGCATAAGGATATCTAAAGTTATCAGGTAAAATTATACCTAACATAAGAGCAATTCCAATAGCACAGGTAGAATATCCTGCAAAGTCAAAAAATATTTGCCCTGAAAATGCTAAGGTCCCCGTCCAGGCATCCCAAAAATTCAGTATCTGGCCAGGTTTAAAAACCGTATCGGCCGTACTTGATAATAAAGTATCTGCCAACACCACTTTTTGAAACAAGCCTAAGGTCAATAAAAATAAACCCCATATAAATTGATTTACAGTGGCTTTTTTTGGTTCATAAAATTGAGAAATTAACTCTTTGGCTCTTACTATAGGGCCTGCAACCAATTGTGGGAAGAAGGTGACATAAAGGGCAAAATCCAGAAATGTTCTGGCGGGTTTTGTCTTTTTATAATACATGTCAATGGTATATGACATGGTCTGGAAAGTGTAGAAAGATATTCCCATTGGTAAAATGATATCCATTTGATAAGGCTGATATTCAAAACCTGCGGCATTAGCTAATGTTATAAAATTTTCCAGTAAGAAATCACCATATTTGAAAAATGCTAAAAACCCGAGATTCACAAACATGCTTAAGAGTAGCCAAAGCTTTCTCTTATTTAGGTTGTCTTCAACTGCAAGTTTATTACCTGCTGTCCAGTCAACAACGGTAGATATCCATAATAAGATAACCAATGGCGGATTCCACATACCGTAGAAAATATAACTTGCCAATAAGAGCATTCTTTTTTTATTGGCCCAACTGAAGATCTTTGCATAATACAAGATCAAAACAATGAATAGAAATAAGACGAAACTTAAAGAATTAAATAGCATAATTAATTGATTTTGTGGTTAGTTAGAGCATTGTCATTTATCATAATTTTCAGTAATTCTGTAGTGAAAAAATCGGCATCACCTGCAGACAAGTGAGACCATTCGGGTATATTTAAATTTTGGAGTTGGTCATAATCCTCAAAATGGTAGGCATTAACATTTGCCTGACTGATCAATTCATCCCAAAAGGTTTCTCTAGGTGTAACTTTAGTCTCTGTATCTCGATACTTATCATTGGATGGACATCTGACTAAAATAACCTGACCTCCCTTGGCTTTGAATTTTTGTAAATCTTCAAGAAAAAAGGCCATCGTTGCATCTTTATCCGGTGGAGAACCATCTCCGGACATAAAAAAACTCCAAACAGCTTTTACTGTATTGGCATAAGCTGTATCTGTTTCCATTCGCCTTTTCATTCTTACATTTCGATCTTCAGATATAACAGAGAAATTATGAAAAGGAGGCATTGGATTTATAACTCTGTCATCGATCTTTACTTTTTTTAATAATGCTTTTAATCGCATGCCATCTACACCATCATCATCATTTAAAAAAGTCAAACTTCTTTGTAGTGGAAGTGATAATTGATGATTCAATCGTTGTGCATAAGTTCTGTTGTGAAAGTGATCAACTTTACTTTGAGGCCTTTCCCAAGGTTGAGTTTTAGGATTTGTAGTGGAAAAGAATAAACCGGGAGTTACACCAACTAACACTATACCTGTAAAATTAGAGTTGTTGACAATATCATGAAAAAATGGTAAAGGAGAACAACCTCCCGAAGCTAGTTGAATTGGTCGTTTTCCAGTGATTTTTTGCCATTCGTCTAACTGAATATCAAAATGTACTCTTGATGAACCCATGAGTATAACATCATCTTTAGTCAGGTTATCTACTTTGTTACGAACTACAGCCCATAGTGCATCGTTACCATCAATTGTTGGATAAATACCTTGAGATCGCCAGAACATTTCCCATGATGTAAGACCAATGATGCTTAAAACGACGGCTATGATCAACGATTTAATTAATTTCATCATTAGTTTTCTGACATTTTGATTAATGCTCCATCTTTCTTCATTATTTTCGCCAATTCTGTTGTGAAATATTTCGCGTCATTAGCACTTAGGTGTGATTCTTCAGGGCAGATAAGATCCTTAAATTGCTCATAATCTTCAAAATGATAAGCTTTAGCGTTGGTTTGTTTTACCAGATCATCCCAAAATTCTGCTCTGGGTAATCCATGATTTTCACCCATTCTAACACCTCCGCTGGAAGGACAACGTAGTAAGATGACATTACCTCCTTTTGCTTTGAATTTTTTAAAATCTTCCATAAAAAATGTCATGGTAGCTTCTTTGTCTGGTGGAGGTGCTCCCTTACCTAAAAAATGCCAGACTTTTATAATGGTATTTGCGAAGGCTGTATCAGAAGATGCTCTCTGTGACATACTCATATTTCTTTTAGTAGAAACATCACCAAAACTGTAAAATGGTGGTTGAATGGTTTCACCCGGTCTGTTACCCATTTTTACACGTCTCAATAAAGATTTCAGGTCGATATCATCTGCCCATTCTTCTTCATCAGCCGAGATGAAGACCAGGTTTTTTTGAAGGGGAACAGATAATTGAAAATTAAGACGTTGTGCATAAGTTCTGTCATTATAAAAATCAACTTTTGACTGGGGTCGTTGCCAGGGAAAAGCTTGGGGGTAGGTTGTGGAGAAAAATAAGCCGGGAGTTACTCCAATGATCACAGTACCTGTAAATTCTGTATTGTTTACGATATCGTGAAAGGTTGGTAAGGGTGATGAACCTGTTGAAGCCAGTTGAATGGGAGCTTTACCTGTTTCTTGTTGCCATTCATCAACCTGAATATCAAAATAGGCTCTGGAAGAACCAAGGATAATTACATCCTCACGAGATGCATTTTCAACTTTGGCTCTATGTATGGCCCAAAGCGCTTTTTCATCATTTAAAGTGGTATAGTAACCTTCTGATCTCCAATAGGTTTCCCAAGCTGCAATTCCAATAATACTTAGTAGTATTGCAGCGATTAGTGATTTTTTAAGTTGCATGTTGGTTTTATTTATATTTTAAAAGCTGTCTTTATCTGATTTTTTTTTGAATTAACACATCCAAAAAGAGTTAGAAATATTATGAATAGATAAAACACATAATTTTTCATTTTTGCGGATTATTTATTTAAAGCATCATCAAGTTGTTTGGTGTCTACATACTGCTGAAATGAAATCACTTTTCCGTTTTTAAGCGCCCACAAATGTGCTACTTGAGCATCGATGACAGCATTATTTTTCTTTAATTTCGCTTTGTAGCGTAGGGTGGCAAGTATTTGATTGTTAGACATCTCATGTAGTTGTATGTCTGCAAGATTAAAATACTCATGTTCTGCTCCAATACGTTCAAAAACACCTTTAAGAACAGCATCTGGGCCTATATAAGGATTTCCGTCAGCATAGGAATTTCCTTCAGCCTCGTTCCAAACAACATTGGCATCAAGCATACTTAGAACCGTAGGAATATCACCTTTGGCAAAATCATCATATATTTTTTGAATAATAATACTATTTTCAGGAGAGGATACAATGCCCAATTGCTGTAAAAACAGCATATTATCCATAAAATCTTGCTCTTCAGCAATCTTCCCATTTTTCATTTTAACTAGGGTAGTACCGTCTATATCAACTGAATTTCCAGTAGCAGGAATGCCAAAAAAATCACCGGTATGTGTTCCTTTAAAATTCCAGTGTTTTACAATTTTATCTCCTTGTCCAAAAACATCCACTATAGTGAATTCAATATCGGAAAAGCCAGTCAGGTAATTTGTATAAAAATCTTTGGCATTCTCAATTCCAACCACATTTTCGGGACTCATGAGCAAAGTGATATTTTTATCGAAATTGTTTTCATTAAAAAAATCCAAATTACCATTGTTAATTATTTCATCCCAAGTAGTGGAATACATTTCGATGTTTTTGTCAACTTTATTTTGGGAACATGATATACATAAAAATGTAAATGTGATACTGAATAGTATTGTTAATTTTTTCATTATTTTTTTCATTGTTATAATTTTTTTAGAGAGTTATTAAAAAGAAAAGTAATTTTATAATTCAAATCAGCTAAACTGATGTAAAGGAACCTGTGATGGTTTAAAAACCACACCTAATTCCTGAGAGGCCAGCTTGTTACTGTATACCATATGTGATTTTCCTTTGGGCCGCTTATTGTTTAACATCAATACGATATCAGAAACTTTCCAGCTATCGCTGCTGATCAAATAATTTTTACCGTGATTACCTTTTAGAACAGCCGCCCTGAATATGCTTTCTGCTACGTCATTCACGTCAACCATAGCGAATTCAACATCCTGCTCATAAAGCATTTCTAAAAATGGGTTGGGAGCCAGTTTGTTTTTAAATAAGTGTTGCAAGCCAACAGATGTAGAATCTTCTCTGTTTGATAATGGCTTACCCATAACGGCAACAGGTGAAACACTTACAATTTCAAATCCAAGTTCAGGATGATCTTTAATGAATTTTCTCACCGCCTGATCTGCATGGTATTTGGCTTGTGCATAAGGGCTATCATTAGTGTCAAGACTCGGGACATCTTCTTCAGTATATAAATGATCAGTACTCTTACCTTCTACCGGAAACGGGAATGCAGTATTATAAGCGGCTACCGAAGCTACAAATACAACTTTGTTCAGGCTTGAAGACTCTCTGATAACCTGTAAAAAATTATTGGTCCCTTTAACGGTTGGGTCAAATAATTCTTTTTCAACATCTTCAACATCCAGTTTAAAAGGCGTGCCACAATGAATTAATATCTCACAACCCTCAATAAATTCTGCTATAGCCTCGATATCTTCAACATTTAACGGTGAAATTTGCAGGTTCTCTGCATGTTTTAAATTTTTTAAATGTTGATATTTTTCTTTTTTGGAAATGTTGGTTGCTGATACCTTGACTTTAAAATTTTCTTCTAAAAATATTTTGGTGATATAGCTTCCAATAAAACCGGATCCACCAATGATTCCTACTTTTTTCATTATTTTGTTGTATTAAAGAAATTCGAAATTCCAGATCATTCAATTAACATAATTGAATTTAGAATTAAAAAATAAACCCTTTCATAGGGTTTATATTTAGTTCAACTTATTCTGTTGCTTCTTCCTCAGCCATTTTAGCAGCAGTTGCAATTTCATTAAGCACGGTTGTGATCTCCGAGAGGTTATAATAACCATATTCTTCAACTATTTTACCATTAACAAATTGTAAGGTCAAGTGAACAGGGATAACCAATTCCTGGCCATTAGCAGCGACAGTGCCTCGCCAGTTTCCCCAAAAATTTACCCATGTTTCCCCATCGTCGTCAATGATCATTTCATACCACAGGTCTTTATCGTCAAATTTATAGGAAGATACATTGGTAAGTATACTTTTTTGGGATTCCATAGTTTCTTTGGGTGATATCCATTTTATTGCATTTTGATAAATTTTTGCAGTATCGGCATAATGTGTTATCCATCCATCCCAGTTACCATCCTGGTAATCAGTAATAAGTGTTTTTGCAACATCAATTTCGGTTGAAGATGAGAAGTAACGTTGTGGTTCATTTTTTTGACATGCGGTAAAAAGTACTATACTAAGCACAAGTAGAATTTCCTTTGAAAATTTCATGATTTTGATTTTTAATTAGTTTATAGATATTTTGATCTAACAGATCTATGGATTGTTAGTAGAGTATAGATCTGTTAGAGTCACTAGTTTTTTTATTTTTTAGGAACGTAACTCAGATCTCCACGCATCCATCCTGTTTTTTCATCATTTTTCCATGTGTATTTGCTCATTTCGGTCAATAAAGGTTTAAACTCATCTTTCATCAATTCCCAGTTTTCATTGCCGGCTTTAGCAATCTCTTCTGCATTTACCCCGGAAAAAACCACCATATAATAGGTTCCCATAACTCCAAAACCGGTTTTATATACTCGATAATCCAGTTTTGAATTTTTCTTAGTAAAAACTTCTTTAATTTTTTTTATGGCTGCTATAAAATTCTTATTGTTTGATGGGGTCACATAATTGTAGTAAAAAGTTCTATACGGCTTGCCTTCAGTGGTTTGAGAGATTCCTCCAGGCATATACGAAAGTTCTTTATTTAAATAGACCATATAATCCCCATGCTCATCATAACAAGGGTTAAATCTTTCAAATAAAGCACTCATTTTATCCTTACCCATTTTTTCTGCTAAGGTTGAAAATGTATTTACATCTAGGTCTGCAAATTTTTCTATCGGAGTTACATATAAATAGGTGTTATCGTCTTGAGCCACTGTTAACCAGGTTGCATCTTGAATATTATGCTCGGTACAAGCGGCCACTAGATTCTTGGCAATTGGCTCATATTCCTGCACCATGGCTGGTTTTACTCTATCCTCATGGATTGTATAGGCTTGATAGCTTTTCTCCTCCTGAGCTTGTATAAAAAAAGAAGAGAATAAAAGTATGGCTGTTAATAAATTGGTTTTTAGTATTTTACTCTCAAAAAAATTATTTGATCTCTTGTGTTTACCGAGTATTTCGGTCAGTCTGTTGTTTTTGATTGTAAATTTCATTCTATTTAATTTTAGTTATTATTAATTCTTTTATTATTCAACAATAGGAGGTGAAACTGAATAACCTAATTGTTGCAAAAAATCCAGGTCATTATAGCATACATCTTCATGAAATATTTTGCCTTCTTCATTAAAAACAATGGTTGCAAAGCCAGTAAGCTTCACTTTTTTACCGGTTGCCTGTACTTCTCCAAACTCACCTGTATTAGTACCCGTTAATGTCCAATTAAAAAATGCCTTATTATCCTTTATAAAAGAGTTGTTTATAGTAATCGAAAGGTCAGGGAAACCTGTAAAATAAACATTCATAATTGCTTCCAGTTCCTGTGGGTTAGAAGCAACGTTTATATTGTTAACGATTCGGGTAAAATCATCAGCAAAAATATTTTCAATTTCAGTAAGGTCTTTTTTATTCCAACATGTTGTGATGAAAGTTTCTATCTTTTTGTTATAATCATTTTCTATTTTTTTTAGATCTGTTTGATTATTGCAAGAAAATAGAATGATAAAAAATAGGCTGGATATAAATTTTACTCTATTCATATGACTATTAGATAAAGATTGATCTTTAAGTAATTTTACTAATGTTACACTAAATAACTTGGTTTTAATAAAAAGAACAAGTCATTTAGGACAAAGGAATATTATTATTGTCCGAAAGGCTATTATTATTTATCCGGGAAGGGATAACTATAATTTTGTATATTACTAAACTATATTATATCCAAACATTAAGGGGAAATGAAGATCATATGAAAAAAACATTTTTAAAAAATTTATTTTTTGTAGTATTTTTTATTCTGTTCCATTTGATGAGTAATGGACAGATAATAGATCTTAATAAAGAAAATCCTTATAAAAAAGTTTTTGTGGATACCGATAATTTTGGAGCTTCCTATTTGGATGTTTTAAATGAGGGCTATAAAGAAATTGATAATGACACCATCAAATTCTCGATCCTAAATGACCTAGCATATTATTGGCATACCCGTAATTTGATAACTGCACTTGATTTTACCAAAAAAGGATTAGCTCTAACCAAAGAAAAAAAGAATATGCTTTGGGAAGGTAGATTTCAATTAACTCAAGGAGCAATTCTTTTAAGGATGGAAAAATTAGATAGTGCCTATACTATATTGGAAAATGCTAAGAGTAAGGTAAAAGAAGAAGATATGTCTTTCCTTAACACACAATTAGGATATATTTTTGAACGTAGAGGACAATTGGATAGAGCTGCTGACTATGCTCTTGAATCGTTAAGGATAGGTGAAAAACTGCAAGATAAAAAAGCTATTGCTCAGGCATATAGCGATTTAAGCAATTTATTTTGGAAACATTCCAAATTTGAAAAAGGATTGGAATACGGGCTTAAATCAATAAGTATATTTGAAGAGAGAGGGATAAATGATTTGGATTTTGATTTTGCCTTATATGTAGTTGGTAATAATTATTTAGAATTAGAAAAGTATCAGGATGCTCTTAATTCTTATGCACATTCCATAGCAATTGGTGAACGTTACGGTTTTTATAACAATTTAAGTGATGTTTATATTTCCTTGGTTGATCTGTACTCTAAAATGAATAGATTTTCCGATGCGGAGGAGGCAGCATTCAATGCGCTGAACTTTGCCAAATTATTAGATAATAATTTTATGTTGATGCGTTCCTGGTTATCTATTGGTAAATTACAGGTTTTACAGGGAAAATATATCACTGCCATTGAAAGTTTACAAAAATGTATTTCCATAGCTACAGAAGATTTTGGAGATAAATATTTTTTAAGCCAGGCATATGAAATCCTTGGAAAGGCTTACGCCGGTAATCATAATTATAGAGATGCTTATCAGGCACACGCTGAATATGATATATTGAAAAATGAAATCTTTACTGCTGAGGCAGAGCAACGTATAACCCTGCTACAAACTGAATTTGAGCTTGCCGAAAAAGAAAGCACCATTTTAGATCAGGAATCCAGAATAGAAAGGCAAAAAACCAGTCAAAGATTAACATCGATAATTGCAGGCTTGTTGCTGTTATTGTTGTTACTATTATACATTACTTTTCAAAATAATAAGAAAAAAAATATTTTGTTACAAGAGCAAAATACAGAAAAGGAGTTTTTATTAAAGGAAATTCACCATCGAGTTAAAAATAATTTGGGTATAGTTTCCAGTCTTTTAGAATTACAGTCATCTCAAATTGAAGATCCCAATGTAGTAGAAGCCATCCAAGAAAGTCAGAATAGAGTTTATTCCATGAGTATGATTCACCAAAAGCTCTACCTGGGTAAAAACCTATCAGCTATTGATATGAAGGATTATTTTGTTAATTTGAGTGAGCATATATTAGATTCTTTTGGCGCCCATGATCATATCTCTTTCGGATTCAAATTGGATACACTTGAATTGGATATAGATACGGCTATACCGCTTGGATTAATTGTAAATGAGTTACTTACCAATGCTTTTAAATATGCATTTCCTGATAATAGAATTGGAAAAATTAATATTGGTCTGAGAAAATTAGAAAATCATACTATTGTATTAGAAGTAGCTGATAATGGAATTGGCCGGCAAGAGGATCAGATGGATAAAGGAACAGGTTTTGGTACACAACTTATAAATTTATTGACCCATCAATTAGATGGAAAGTTAAGTAGAAATGATAAAGACGGTACTTCAGTATCTATTGAATTTAAATTGGAATGATCAATTAAAAGGTTTGCAGCCTGTTTAATAATTCACGTCGTAAAGATTTACTTAAGGGAATTGCTTTTCTTGAAACAACAACATGACTCCCAGCAACTTCATCAACATGAGAAAGATTGACAATATAGGATCGATGAATACGAAGAAAATGCTCTTTAGGTAGTTTTTCATCGATATCTTTAAGTGTCATCACCAATAAACATTCTCTGTTTTTAGAATAAATACGACAATAATTTCGATCTGCTTCAAAATAATAAATGTCCTTAATTAAAATTTTAATCATTTTATCATTTCGTCTTACAAAAATGCTATCACTCAACAAATACGGAGATGTGCATTTGTCATCCATACAGGTCTCCGAATTATTTTTACTGGATATCCTACTTGTTGTTAACTCGATTGCATGTTGAAGATCAAGTTTTTTAAACGGCTTGGAAATAAAAGCATGTGGATTAGTTTCTTTTGCTCTGTTGAAATGATTATCATCAGTATTTGCAGTTAAATAAATAATAGGAATATCATAATCTTCTTGCATGAGTTGAGCCGTTTGAATGCCATCAAGTTTTCCTTTTAACTGAATATCCAATAAGACAATATCAGGCTGATCTTGTTTGATATGTAATAAAGCTTCTTCCCCTCTCGGAATGATACCGTTTACTTCATATCCAAGTTTGCTCAGTTGTAGAGAAATATTTGCTCCAATGATCATTTCATCTTCTACTATGAGCACTTTTACTGGTGTTTCCATAATTAATTGTCTTTATATACTCTGCACGAAATATAATTTTTAAAAACCATAATGATATTTGAAAGTATACGATTTATGCCTCTTTTTTACTTGTCTTATTCAAAACCAAAGCTATTACAACACCTGTTATTCCATAAAAGAGAATATTCCAAATACCATCGGCAAGGTGACCCGTTAAGTCTGAAAGGTTAGAAGTTCCATACATGATGAATCCTAATCCGAATCCTGCAAGTAAACCAACGTAAGCACCAAATTTAAATCCATTAGAAACAGAGTGATCACCATTCGCCCATTTTGAAAAAAGAGTTGTCATGGCAAAAGCCTGAATTACACAGCCAATTGCAATAAATGCCATGTCAACTTGCTCTTTATGAACTCCTGTCGCAGTACCCGAATGGCTTTCAAAAAATCCTGCAGCTAAGATTCCGTAAAAAATATATCCTCCAAAAAATAAAACAAGAAAACTTGCCAGAATAGCAAGTAAATTAGAAATTGAAAACATGATAAATAGTTTAATTAGTTAGTTATGAGCCTAATGTAATGAATTTAGCTGAATGTAGCAAATATCACATAAGTTATTTGTTGAATTGAAGCGTGTAATTATTGTTTGATTTACTAATTTTTTACCCTTTTTTATTTAAAATTTCGGTTAAAAACTCACCGATATATGACTTTCCTTTTCCAAGTTTTCAAACTTAAAAATATTAGATAAATTAAAACCGCCTTTCGGACAATAATAATACTCCCTTGTCCTAATCTGTTTTAATTTTTAGCAAAATATCCATAATTTAAAAAAGTAAAACTTTTTAAATTTTTTAACCAACTAAATTTATAGATTATGGAATTAATGGAACTGAATGAAACAAAATTGCATGAATTTTTAGGAAAAATGGTAACCGAAATGGGAGCAGCAGCAAATGGTGCTCTAATTATTTTAGGGGATAAACTGGGGCTTTATAGGTCACTTGCTGCGAACGGTCCAATGACTTCTGAACAACTGGCCGAATCTACACAAACCACCGAAAGATATGTTCGGGAATGGTTATCAGCCCAGGCTGCATCGACTTATATTGAATATGATGCCGTAAATGATCATTTCTGGATGACACCGGAGCAAGCTGCCGTTTTTGCAGATGAGGAAAGCCCTGTATTGATGACCGGAGCATTTTACGGCATCTCTTCCATGTATCACGATGAACCAAAAATAGAGCATGCTTTTAAATCTGGTGAAGGAGTTTCCTGGGGTGATCATGATAGCTGTTTGTTTTGTGGTACTGAGAAATTCTTCAGACCATCCTATAAGGCCAATCTTATTGCTAACTGGATTCCTGCTCTGGATGGGGTAGAAGAAAAATTAAGAAAAGGAGCTAAAGTTGCTGATATTGGATGCGGACATGGAGTTTCAACTATTGTAATGGCAAAAGCTTTTCCCAACTCAGAATTCATAGGGTACGATTTTCACGATAAATCTATAGAACACGCGACTGCTCTGGCAAAAGATGCCGGTGTTGACAATATCTCGTTCAAGGTAGCCACTGCAAAAGCCTTTCCGGAAGCTAGTTATGATTTTGTGACTTTCTTTGATTGTCTGCATGATATGGGTGATCCTGTTGGAGCATGTGCTCATGTAAAAAAAGCATTAAAACCGGATGGTACTTGCATGATAGTGGAGCCTTTTGCTAATGATACCTTGCAGGAAAATCTGAATCCGGTCGGACGAGCTTTTTATGCATTTTCAACGATGATCTGTACCCCAAGTTCGATAAGTCAGGAGGTAGGACTTGGTTTAGGTGCTCAGGCAGGGGAGAAACGTTTAAAAGAAGTTGTTACCTCTGGTGGTTTTACCAATTTTAGAAGAGCAACAGAAACTCCTTTTAATTTAATATTAGAGGCGAGGCCATAAAGATAAATTGTCTCAAGGTAAATAAAATAAGCTATTTCATCATAGCTCATTGATGAACAGAACAAGCCCTTTTTAATGATTTAAAAAGGGCTTGTTGTTTATATAAAGCAAAAATTAGTATTTTTATAATGTTTTGAAAATAGTAAAAATTACCATTGGATTTAATTTAAAAGTATCTCGTAAATGAAAGGTCTTATAAATATTAGAAATAAAATTAGAATGTTTTCCAATGAAGATAGTTCTGGACCATCCTACTTCAAGTTCAAAAAATATTTGGGCTATGCTATAGGAGAAGTTATTCTGTTAGTTTTAGGTATTATGATCGCACTGTATTTTAATAACTTAAATGAGTCAAAAAGAACCAGAGTTACAGAAATAAAAATATTGAAGGAGATCCAAACTAATTTAGATAATACTAAAGGAGTTTTTGAAAGGGCCTTGGAATCAGAAAACAGATATCTCCAATATAATAAGCTAATTCTAGATTATCTTGACAATAAAAGACCGTATTCTGATTCTTTGGATATTGCATTTGGAACCTATTTTTGGACTATCTCGGCAAATCCCCTGATTGGAGGGTATGAATATTTAAAAGACAAAGGATTATCCATTATATCGAATGATACGCTTAGGCAAAAAATAAGCTATATGTTTGAATCAGAATTTAAAATCATTAAAGAAGAGAATGAGATCTGGACAAATAATATGCAAATGATAATTTCATACCCTTATCATATAACACATTTTAGAAAATATTTTCCGCCAGGTGTAAAGCAGGGAGATGATGAATATGCCAAACCCTTAGATTATAATTTTTTAGTAAAAGATGAAAAATTTAAAAATATCAATGCAGAATTGATATCAATCCGGAAATGGAATAATCAAAGTTTCCGACAGATCATTGTATCAGTTGGTGCTTTAAGCAATGAAATTGAAAACGAAATCATCCGTTTAAACAAGAAATAATAGAAAGAAATTTATACAAATTGTTGCATCTTTTCTAAATGCATCATCTAAAACACATTAGCCTAACTATTTATTTTTAATTAGTATTCGGTATTGTACTTTTTAAAGATTTAAAATCAAATCATTTGAACAGACGTTGAGCTGATCAACTTTCAATATTATAAACACCATTATTTTAGCAAAAAGCTGTAATTTTGCATTCCTTTAATAGCTAATTGAATAATATGAGTTTTGATAAAGCCAAAGCTGAATTAAATAAAATAGGGTATTTGAGAATGGATACACCAAAGGATATTGATTTTGCTCAAGAAATTCTTAAATTAAAGAAAGAAAAGAATGCAGTTATCCTGGCCCATTATTATCAGGAGCCGGCAATACAGGATATAGCTGATTTTGTAGGGGATAGTTTGCAATTATCCTATAAAGCCGCTGAAGCTGATGCCGACCTGATCGTTTTTGCCGGTGTTCATTTTATGGCTGAAACTGCCAAAATTTTGAATCCAAACAAAAAAGTTGTCCTGCCTGATCTAAATGCAGGTTGTTCTTTGGCAGAGGCATGTGAAGCAAAGGATCTGCAAGTCTTTAAAGATAAGCATCCGGATCATTTGGTAGTTACTTATGTAAATACATCGGCTGATGTTAAAGCAATTAGTGACCTTTGTTGTACATCATCAAATGCTAAGAAAATTGTCGATTCTATTCCCTTGGATCAACCTATTATTTTTGCTCCGGATAAAAATCTTGGTGCATGGATACAAAAGGAAACAGGTAGAGAGATGTTGTTATGGGATGGAGCTTGTATAGTGCATGAAGCATTTTCTATTGACAAATTGATCAATACACATAAAACACATCCGAAAGCAGTAATTATTGCCCATCCCGAATCGGAAGATCATATTTTAAAAACAGCTGCATATATTGGGTCAACCTCGGGTTTAATTAATTATGCAAAAACCAATCCTGCTAAAGAATTTATCGTAGCTACCGAAGCTGGTATTTTACATGAAATGCAGAAAGAAGTCCCGGGTAAAGAATTAATTCCTGCACCGGCAATTGAGGATAATACTTGTGCTTGCAGTGAATGTCCTTATATGAAAATGAATACTATGGAAAAATTATATTTATGTATGAAATATGAGTTACCGGAAATTCATGTATCTGACGAAATACAAAAAAAAGCCCTGATCCCTATTCAAAGGATGTTAGACATTTCTGCTAAATAAAATGAGTATTTTTAAAGTTGATACCCTGATCCTGGGTTCGGGAGTCGCCGGACTAACAATAGCGATTAAAACTGCTCGCGCTTTACCCGATAAAAAAGTATTTGTTGTGACCAAGGCTGAAGAAAGTGAGTCAAACACAAAATACGCTCAGGGTGGAATTGCAGCCGTTTGGGATAAATTAGATTCTTTTGAAGATCATATTAGAGACACTATGATAGCCGGAGATCAATTAAGTGACCCCGAAATAGTTAAAATGGTTGTAGAAGAAGCTCCAAAATGCATGAAACAATTGATAGATTGGGGTGCTGATTTTGATCAAAATATAAAAGGCGATATTGATCTGGGTAAAGAAGGAGGACACTCAACCAACAGAATTTTACACCATAAAGATATCACAGGTTTTGAAATAGAAAAAACATTGTTAGGACAAGTTGAAGCTTTGAGCAACATTACTTTGTTGCCTTATCATTTTGCCATTGATCTGATAACAGATCACCATCTGAGTGATAATGAAACAGAGGAGGACATATCTTGTTATGGAGCATATATTTTAAACCAGCAAACAAAAAAAATTGACACTTATTTGTCAACGTCAATCGTATTGGCAACAGGTGGTTCAGGTCAGGTGTATGCTGCAACAACAAATCCAAATGTGGCAACCGGAGATGGAATTGCGATGGCTTATCGAGCTAAAGCGAAGATAGAAGATATGGAATTTGTTCAGTTCCATCCAACATCATTATACCAGCCGGGAGAGAGTCCGGCATTTTTAATTTCAGAAGCAGTTAGAGGATTTGGTGCTTATTTGCGGAATAAAAAAGGGAAACGATTTATGTTAGAGGTTGACCATAGAGCCGAACTTGCACCACGTGACATAGTTGCCAGAGCCATTGACAGTGAATTGATAAAATCAGGTGATCAACACGTTCATTTGGATTGTACACATCTTGACATGGATGGTTTTATAGCACACTTTCCTAATATTTATAAAAAATGTAAAAGTTTAGGAATTGATGTTGCCAGTCAATTTATACCGGTTGTACCTGCTGCTCATTATTTTATGGGAGGAATAGTAGTGGATAAAAAAGGATATACTTCGTTGAATAACTTATTTGCCTGTGGTGAATGTTCACGAACAGGTTTGCATGGTGCTAATCGCTTAGCATCAAATTCACTTTTAGAAGCCCTGGTATTTGGAAATAAAATAGCCGAAGAAATATCCAAGAACAGAAAAGAATTAATTTTTGATGAAAATTTGATGGTCCCCGAATGGGATGAAGAAGGAACTACGGTTCCAAATGAAAAAGTATTGATATCACACAATCGCAAAACCATCCAGAATATCATGACCGATCTGGTTGCCATAGTTCGTTCCAATGAACGTTTGGAAAAAGCATTGGATCATTTGGATTATTTGTATCAGAATACAGAAAAAGCTTATGCAAAATCTAAATTATCACCTCAAATATGTGAATTGAGAAATTTAAATGCTAACGCTTATTTGATCGTTAAGCAGTCAATGGCCAGACAAGAAAACAGAGGTGCTTTTTATAGTTTGGATAATTTGTAAAATATTCTTTGTTTGTGTTTGTTGTTTACGGTCAGCAAGAAACATCTCAACATCAAAAAATCATGCTTTTTAATTTTTTATTTCTTCCTTATCGGAATGAATTCAAAATCATCCGTTTTTGTTAAAGAATTAAAAGAATCTATAATTTTGGAAGGAGGGATGGTTAATTTCAGAAGATTAAGATCCAACCAGGTACCATAGATCTCAATTTCGGCTGCAAGAACTCCGTTTTGCTTAAAAATTTTATGTTTGAATTTGAATCGTTCTCCATTTTCAGAAAGTCCTTTTTAAAAAAGCTTTACGCTTATATCCTCGCTTAAATTAATTTCACGATAAAAAGAAGTATTTTCACTAAATAATACAGGACCAATACTTTGTTCACTTAAATCCGTAAGAGATAATCCATTTTCTTTAAAGAACCTTACCCTGATTTCTACTGCAGAATCATTTTAAACCTGAGTTCGACTATTTCTAATTTCCACAGAAGTCTTATGAATAGTGAGATTTGAACAATCAAAATGAAAAACTAACAGGTTAATTTAAGGCTTTTATTGTTTAAAAATTACTGTTGATTAGGCTTTCCGTGGGATTCATAGAGTTTCCCTTATATTTCGTTGTGACTTATCAAACTATAAATAGTCCTTCAAAGCCACGCCTCATCTAAGGAAAACTCTATGAACTGTGAAAGGTAGAAATAGTCGAACTCAGGTTATAAGCACTATGTCTCATATGATTATTAGGGTCAAAATCTGCCCAGCGAGTTGGAAAAGTTACTTTGTAGCTCATTTATTAATGATTGCATTTGAATGATTGAATAAAAAAAATATAGATTTATCTCCTATCCTCTTCATTACTCAGTCTCTCCTTCAATTTACGCTAGAACATTTGCAATTCTCTTCACCGCTTCTTTGAGTTCCTCTTGTGAGGCTGCATAAGAAATACGGATACAATTTGGAGCTCCAAAGGCATCACCGGTTACGGTTGCAACATTGGCTTTTTCTAATAAAAGCATGGAAAAATCGGATGCATTATTAATTGTTTTACCCTGAATAGTTTTTCCAAAATAAAAGGAAACATCCGGAAAAATATAAAATGCACCTTCCGGTGTATTTGTTTTGATCCCCTTGATTTCACCTAATAAATCTAAAACAAGATCTCTTCGAACTTTAAATTCATCCACCATATATTGGATCTTAGAAACCGGAGCATCCAAAGCTGTTATTGTTGCACGTTGTGCAATACAATTGGCACCCGAGGTTATTTGGCCTTGTATTTTATTACATGCTTTCGCGATCCATTCCGGTCCACCGATATAACCAATTCTCCAACCTGTCATTGCAAATGCTTTTGCCACCCCGTTTACCGTGATCGTTCTGTCATACATATTTTCGATAGATGCAAAACTAAAATTAGGAGTTCCATAGTTGATATGCTCATATATTTCATCCGAAAGGATATAAATATTAGGATATTTTTCCAAGACCTTAGCCAAACCTCTAAACTCATCTTCAGTATACACCGTTCCGCTCGGATTGTTTGGTGAGTTGAAGAATATCATTTTTGTTTTTGGCGTAATTGCAGCTTCCAATTGCTCAGGCGTAATCTTAAAATTACTTTCGATCGTAGATGGTATTTCAACATATTTTGCTTCAGCTAATATTGTAATAGCCGAGTAACTTACCCAATATGGTGCCGGTAATATTACTTCATCTCCCGGGTTTAACAAGACCATAGCTACATTGGCAATAGATTGTTTAGCACCAGTTGAAACAACAATTTGATTCGGCGTATAATCTAAATGATTATCACGTTTAAATTTCTGACAAACAGCTTCCCGTAAATCAGCATATCCATTTACCGGTGAATAGGAATTATAGTTATCATTAATTGCTTGGATAGCAGCATCTTTGATAAAACCAGGAGTATTAAAATCAGGTTCCCCCAAACTTAAACTAATGATGTCTTTTCCCAACTCTTTTAATTCTCTTGCTTTGGCGGCCATAGCTAAAGTTTGAGAAATAGGTAAACTATTTATTCTGTTTGATAATTGATTTGACATGGTAAACTAATTGATTTTGATTAAGCCATTTTTGGATGTGTACCTAAATAGTTAAGTTGTTTAAAGTGTTCTGCAAAAGCTCTAAAAAAAGTTTTGTACTCATTATAAGGAAGATTGAACTCATTTGCTGTTTCCCGAACAATTTGAGATATTTTATTATAATGGATATGAGAAATATGCGGAAAAATATGATGTTCCACTTGATGGTTCAAACCTCCTGTAAAAAATTCTACGAATTTATTTTTTGGTGCAAAATTAGAAGTAGTGAACAATTGATGAATTGCCCAGGTATGATCCATATTACCGTCTTTATCGGGTAGCGGCATTTCGGTGTTTGGCATTACATGAGCTAACTGAAAAGTTACACTTAATATTATACCTGCAGTATAATGCATGATAAAAAAACCGATCAAAACTTGCCACCATGTAAAACCTAATAACAAAGGTAATACGATCCATATGGCATAATAAATGATCTTTCCTATGATCAACTTCGTCCACTGTGTTGCTGGATTAGGAAATTTTCCATAAGATAATTTTTTCTTTAAGTATTGGTATGACTGTTTAAAGTCGGTTGTAATGGCCCAATTAATTGTTAATAGTCCGTATAAGAATATGGAATAATACTTTTGAAACTTGTGAATTTTAAGCCATTTGGCATGTTTTGAAAAACGAATAATTCTACCGGCATCAATATCTTCATCCAAACCTTGAATATTTGTATAAGTATGGTGTAAAACATTGTGTTGAACTTTCCAATTATAATCGTTTCCGGCAAGAATATAAATACTACTTCCCATTAATTTATTAACCCACTTTTTACTGGAAAAAGATTCGTGGTTAGCATCATGCATAACGTTCATTCCAACACCGGCCATTCCAACTCCAATTAATATCATACATAATATTTGTGCCCAGGCTGGTAGATCAAGTGTGAGAATTAAAACCAGAGGAGTGATCAGTAATGCGAACATGAAAATTGCCTTGGTGTATAATTTCCAATTTCCTGTTTTTTGTAAGTTATTATCTTTAAAATAATTATTTACCCGTTTGTTTACAGTCCTAAAGAATTTGGTTTTATCTCTTGTTAAAAATTTTACCCCTTTCATTGTATTTAAAATTAGATTGTTAATGGATCAAATTCAATTTGCAAAGCTAATAGTTTTTTAATTGCAAAATGAAAATATTTGTTAAAATAATGTGGTATTCTCCATGTAGTATTGAATTGTCAATATAACAAGAAAGAGACTTTTCCCCTTTCTTAATTTACAGTAATAACAATATCAAAAGAGATTAATTGTATTTTTGCGAAAAAATCAAATAGAATGGAATTGATATTTCGATATTTTGAAAACCTGTCTGATAAACAAAAAGAGCAATTTTCAAGATTAGAAGATTTATACAGAACATGGAATGCACAGATCAATGTGATTTCACGTAAGGATATTGATGAATTGTATTTACGTCATGTTTTACACTCTTTAGGGATCGCCAAAGTACAGAATCTTAAACCCGGATCAAAAATATTAGATGTTGGCACAGGGGGCGGGTTTCCGGGAATTCCATTGGCCATATTGTTTCCTGAAAGTGATTTTTATTTGGTAGATTCTATTGGAAAAAAAATAAAGGTAGTGAAGGCTATATCCAATGAATTAGGATTAAAGAATGTCAAGGCAGAACATGGTCGCGCAGAAAAAGTAAAAGACGAATTCGACTTTATTGTTAGTAGAGCAGTTACCAATATGGATGATTTTGTAAAATGGACACGCAAAAAAGTTACCAAAAAACAAAAGCATGAATTAAAAAACGGAATTTTATATTTAAAAGGTGGTGATTTAACCGAAGAGCTGCAAAATTTTCCAAAAGCAACAATTTATGATCTAACAAATTATTTCAAGGAAGATTTTTTTCAAACCAAAAAAGTGGTGCATCTGCCTTTGAAATACAGGCCCTAAACATCATTTTTATCCCAACCTGTTAATCCTGCAGAAACTATAAATTTCATAACTTCACTGGAATTTACTTTTAAGGACTTTATATTGGTTCTGGGTACAATAAATAATTCACCTGAAAAATTATAAGAATGAGGAAAATACACAGCAACTTTATCTTTTTCATCCAATACCTCTAAATTCTCTTCAGTAATAAAACCTAATTTTTCAAGATCAGAATTCAGATTAACTTTTACCAAAACAGGCTGATTGAATTTTTTTTCTTTACCTACAAAAGCAGAAAACAGGTCATTAAATGCAGAATATATAAACTTAAGTAAGGGAATACTATCAATTATTTTTGCCAATACAAGTTTTAAAGGTTTAGCAATAATGGTTCTGCCTAAAAATCCTACAAAAAGTAAGAACAACAATAAGGTCAATACACCCAAGCCCGGAATATTTATATCAAATAATTTGAATAGTATTTTTTGTGATATCCCATCCAAAAAAGTAAAAACGGAATATATTATGAATGCCGTAATGCTTAGTGGTGCGATGTACAGAAGTCCTTGTAAAAGATAGTTTGCTAATTTCTTCATGATTTAGGTATTTACAATGCGTAATTATTTCCGATTAAATTACAAAAATTTTCAAGGGTAAAGTTCAATTATTTTTTTGATGCAGATTTTGATATTAAAAAGAAGTACTTAAGTTAACCGTTAAGCCGGTTGAAGGAGAAACAAATCTGCAAACACCTCCAATACAAACCAAACCTCCTCGTTGTCGTCCATATCCTAGAGCCAAACGCGTGTGATTTTTTGAAAAACTACCCCCAAAATTGTAATAGTGGATTCTTTCAATATCCTGATCATTTCCATAATTATACATATCACTTGCAAATATGGAAAAAGAAGGTGAAAAATAAAACTCCATTAATCCTGAAGCCCAGTTTTTTTGATCATCACTGGTAGAAAGGTGTTCTAGTACAAGTCGTGTAGATTTGTTTTTTTGGAAGCGATAAGTGGTTTCAGCAACAAATATGTTGGCATTAACATTTCCAATTTTTTCTTCAATATATTTTTTACTGTAAAAGATATTTAAGTATGTAAAAATGGAGTACCATTTATCCGACCATTTTTTACGAACTTCAATGTTAAAATCAGAGTAATATTTATCGCCAAAACTTAGAAATTCACTACTGTATGTTCTGTTTATATCATCAAATTCTGCATCTAATCCATACCAGTTGGAGAAATTGAACGCTATTTTTGTTCCGTATTTACCTCCAATAGCAGTTCCTTTTTTTACGTTGTAGAACAGATCAATTTGAAACCCTATTTCACCAGCCTTATTTAAGGGGAAAAATGACAACTGTGGTTGAGCCTGATAAACATAAATATTAGTTAAGCCATAATCGTGCTGTTTGGTAAGGCTGGGGATGTAGTTTACCAGGAGTTCATTATCTAAATTTCCGCTGGCTTCTCGTTCTGAATAAAAGCTCATATTCTCTAACCTCCTAAATGTAAGGTCAATACCAAGACCTTTTTTTGAATAGCCAATATTCCATAATAATGCATTACCTGTAAATCCTTTGTCTGGAAAAACGAACCCTTGTTCAACCAAGGCATCTTCACTTTTATAAATATATTCAAACTTGGTATAGAAATTATTGCCGGAATAATCTAATCTTCCTGAAAACAGATGAGTAGTTTCGTCAATCATACTGGCTGGATTTTCAAATGCTTCTTTCCTGCCTACATAACTTAGGCCCAGGATCAGTGAATTTTTAGATTCGAAATTAGCAGAAATATTTATTTCAGAATTAAGTCCAAAAACCTGTCCATTTGAAACCTCAAACCCTATTCGTTGTTCACCATAAATTCCGGTAAATAATAAAAATTCAGTAGGTGTATAACTTACTTTACCACCACGTAAGGCATTATTCAATCCTAATTGCCGGTCTTCCCAGGATCTGTATATCAAGCCACTGCCAAATTGTTCATAAAAATAGCCCCCAAGGACATCTATTTTTTCATTTTTGTATTGTGCATAATAGCTTGCAATACCAAATTCCTGATCAAAGCTATCTGAAAAGTTTAATAAGGCTTGAGGAGCATATGATTCAAATTGTACGCCTACCTTAAAATTACGAAAACCATAATCTAATTGGATATAATTGTTTGACCTAAATCTGTTATCTTCATCAAAATCACCCGTTTTATCATCATCAACATAGTATTGAGCGGTTGATTCTATGCCGGCAGAAAAATAATTCTTATTTTGAGCAAAAGTTATAAAGTAAAAAACAAAAAATATGATGCTCAGAAATATTTTCATAATTTATTGTTTGAATGAAATTTCTTTAATTTTTTTAAATAATAATTCTTCATCACCAGGAGTATAACCGGAGTGTTGAAAAACGATCTTACCATTTTGAACAATTAGCGTATAAGGAATATTTGTGATCTGAAGAACTCGTTTAAGATCCTGATTTTTATCGTATAAAATTTCATATTCCCATTCGTTACTGATAACCATGGGTCGAACTCTAGAAATTGTTCGATTGTCATCTACGGAAATTGCAATTAATTTGACATTTGTTTCGGTCTGCCATTCCTGATAATAACCATTAATAGCATTTAGTTCATTGATACAGGGAATACACCATGTAGCCCAAAAGCTCAAAATGGTTAAATTGTTATTTGTTAAACTTTTAATTTCAACCGGAGTATTGTTGAAACCTTGCAAGGTTATATTAGGAATTGACTTTTGTGCTGTAATTAAATTAATAAAAAGTAAAGAGAATACTAGGAAATTTAATTTAATGATCATGTTCATTTAAGTTTATATACATGACGTTTGAACTATTGTTTTCTTACAAGTTTGGATTTGATATAACAAATATCATATTTGGATAATATTAAATATGATACTTTTGCAACTTAAAATTTAAATTATGGAAACACAGAAAGAATGTTTGGTTTGTAATAAGAATGCCCAGGAAATTCCGGTCACAAAATTTTATTATCAAGAATCTCATTTTTATATCTGCCCACAGCATATTCCGATTTTGATACACGATCCTCAAAAATTAATTGGATTATTACCCGGAGCCGATAAATTACAAGGAGGTTAAAAATAGTTAAGCCCAAAAATTAAATTTTTGGGCTTAACTATTACAAATAATATTTACATGGTTATTCTCCTAAGAAAGGATATCTATAATCTGTTGGAGATACAAATGTTTCTTTGATTGTTCGGTTGGATACCCAACGTAGTAAATTCCAGACAGAACCTGCTTTATCATTGGTTCCGGAACCTCTGGCGCCGCCAAAAGGTTGCTGTCCAACTACAGCACCCGTAGGCTTGTCATTGATGTAAAAATTACCAGCTGAATTTTCCAAGGCATCTGTAGCATAATCAATTACATATCGATCACCACTATAAATGGCCCCGGTTAAGGCGTATGGAGAAGTGTTATCTAACAATTCTAATACTGATCTCCAATCATCATCTTCATAAACATAAATAGTTAAGACCGGCCCGAATAATTCGGTACACATGGTTTCATATTTCGGATTTGTTGTTAAGATTACGGTTGGTTCAATAAAATAACCCTTGGAATCATCAAAATTACCACCAAAAATAACATCAGCATCCTTATCTTTTTTAGCTTGTTCTATAAAGCTTGATAATTTATCAAAAGCTCTATTATCTATTACCGCATTAATAAAGTTGGAAGTATCTTCTGGGCTTCCCATTTTCATAGAACTTAGATCATCTCCTAAAAAGTTTTTAACTTCTTCCCATTTGCTTTTTGGTATATAAGCACGAGAAGCTGCTGAGCACTTTTGCCCTTGGTATTCAAAAGCACCTCTTGATAATGCAGTTGCAACTTGTTTGGCATCTGCCGAAGCATGCATCCAAACAAAGTCTTTTCCTCCGGTTTCACCCACAATTCTAGGATAACTACGATATATACCCGAATTGACATTTCTTCCTATCTGCTCCCAAAAACTATTAAAAACCGGTGTTGAACCAGTAAAATGAACACCTGCAAAATGAGGGTTATTTAAAACTATTTCGGTTATCATAGAAGAATTTCCGGTTACCATATTTACAACTCCATCGGGTAAACCGGCTGCCTTAAATATTTCCATAATTACTTGTGCCGAATATACTTGTGAACGAGCAGGTTTCCAAATGATCACATTACCCATCATTGCCGGAGCCGCAGGTAGATTGCCGGCAATGGATGTAAAATTAAAAGGGGTTATAGCGTATACAAACCCTTCCAAAGCCCTGTATTCCATACGATTCCAAATGCCCTCAGAAGATATTGGCTGATCCTGATATATCTGGGTCATAAACTCAACATTGAACCTGAAAAAATCACATAACTCAGCAACAGCATCAATTTCTGATTGCATTACATTTTTTGACTGGGCGATCATAGTTGCTGCATTCATTTTATCTCTAAAAGGACCAGCTAATAAATCAGCAGCTTTTAAAAAAATTGCAGCTCTTGATTCCCAAGGCATTTTAGACCATTTTTCTCTTGCTTCCAGCGCAGAGCTAACAGCGTTTTCTATATGTTCTTTTTCTGCAGTATGATATACACCAATGCTGTGCTTATGGTCATGTGGAGGGTACATCGAAACAGTTTTACCTGTTCTGATTTCCTCATTACCAATATAAAGAGGCACATCAATTTGTTGATCGTACATTTTCTTGTACATCGCCAATAAATTTTCTCTTTCTTTACTATTTGCAGCATATGATATTACGGGTTCATTTACCGCTTTTGGTACTTTATAAAATCCTGTTGCCATTTGTTTTTTATTTAATTTGTAACTATTATATTTGAGATGTCAAAGGTAATAATTTTAATATGATTTTATTTACAAAAACTGTAAGTTAAATCGAAGATTTGTAACTATAGATACTTGATAAAAGCAATTATTAAATTATACCGAAAACAATAATATGTGCACAGTAACCTATCTTCCGATAAGTAATAATGAATTTATTTTAACTTCGAGCAGAGACGTACCTTTTTCACGGGAAAAGTCCTTGGTTCCAAAAAAATATGTAGAAGATGGTATAACCTTGTTTTACCCAAAAGATGGTAAAGCAGGAGGAACATGGATCGGAACCAGCAGTAAAGAAAGGTTGATTTGTTTATTGAATGGAGGTTTTAAAAATCATGATCAAAAGGAATTTTATGCAAAAAGCCGAGGGCTTATCGTAAAGGAATTATTAAAAATGGATGACCTTGTAAGGGCATGTGAACAAATTGAATTAGATCAAGTGGAACCTTTTACATTGGTGATCGTTGAATGGAACCGGTCTTACGAATCTATCAATACGATATCTAAGAAGAAAAGTAAGCAATTGAGGTTAACTGAATTTGTGTGGGATGGGAAAAGTAAATTCTTAAAAAAAATTTCACAAAAACCTCAGATCTGGTCCTCTTCAACTTTATATACAGACGTTATGAAGGATATGAGAAGAGTTTGGTTCAATGACTGGAGAGATAAATATGAATTTAATAAAAGAAATATCTTGGATTTTCATCTAAAGGCGGGTGTTGGTGATGAAAATATTGATATTTTAATGAAACGACCTGCAGTTGGCACTGTAAGTATCACACAGGTTTCAAATATTAATGAGCATATAAAAATAGATTATAGAGAGATTGTTCAATGAAATGAATTTTCATATCTCTCCTTAAATCAAAAATGCAATAAATGAAATTATAACCCCGCCAATTGTGGCCATGATCACAAAAAAAGTATTTAAGATCAGGTACTTTATAATGGTTTTAAACGTTCCCTGTTGATAGAAATTACGCAGTGCTTTATATAAATAGAATAAAAAGATCAAAAAGAAAAACAATATTCCGATATCAGTATTGAATATTCTATCCATTATTATGACAAGCATCAACATAATAAAAAAGGCTGTTTGGACGTGAAAAACAAATACTAAATGTTCTGTATAGTTATATTTATTTCTGATATAGAGTAGGGCAACAACTAGTGTAAATACCGGCAACAGAAAAAACAGAGCAACCGAAATTTTTCCAATGATATTGTCTGCATAAGATTTTCTGAATTCCGGATCATCTTTAAATTTATTTAAATTTTGTGCTTTACTGTAATAAAAAATGTTCCAATAGGTTTTTTCATATCCCATATCTTCCAAAGCAACAGAAATGTCTGCGTTTTTATTTTTACTATCGTATTCCATAAAGTCGAATATTTTTGAAAAGAACTTTTCTCCGATCAACTTTTTTATAACATTGTCTTCAATGGAAATTCTATAACTATCAGGTATGCTGTATTCAACTTTATTTTTTTTGAAAATCCCTTCTATGTGATCCAAAGAATAAATCTTTAGCTCATTGATGTGCTCAATTTCCTCCCAGTTTTTTATAACAATATCTTCTTTCCCTGCTAGTGATTTTAAAGAATAATTTGTAAAATCTTGAAACATAATTTTAAAAATGGAATCCTTTTCTATTTTTGAAAGGGAATCACTTTTAAACTGTTGGAGATAATCTGAATTTGCAAAAACAGAATCGATATATATTTTTAATTGATTGCTTTTTGAATCGATCAGGGAGTTTTTTTTGCCTGAAGTTTCCTGAATTGTGGTTTGGATGCTGTCAAATACTTCGGATATTTCTTTAAAATCTTCATTTGGATCAATTTTATTTAATCCTGATAGGGTAGATGATTTAATGGAATCTAAGGCTGATAAGGCTTTTTCTTCATTGGGTTCAGGTACCGTGATATGGCTTTCTGAACGACCCACTTTGTATCCGTCAACGGTGTTAAATATTCCTTGAATTAAAAAAAAGACAATAGTTATATTTAAAAACAGTTGAAAAGGATTTACATAACTTACTCTTTTACCATTAACATAATTTGTAGTTACCTTTCCTGGTTTTAATAATAGAGGAATCACAGTTTTTAAAAAACGATTATCAAAAGAAAAGAATCCGGATAGATATTCAGAAAAATATTGCTTTAGACTAAGTGGTTTATTATCATTAACCTGTCCGCAATATGGGCAAAAATTATTTTTTCTAGAAATAGTATTTTCACAATTCAGGCAAGTTGTACCCCTTTTGTTTTTGCTTAATCTGGAAATTGATTTCATTAATAATCCTTAAATTTCTTATAAATATATATATTTTAAATAAAGGTAGAGAGAACAGGCAATACTGAAAACAAGAATTCAATTCAAAGTAGCAGGAATCATTAACTGAAAAGTTGGGATTTGGACTTTAAATTTATTTGAAGTAGAAAAATTGATCATATCATAAAAACCGTTCATCGATCCAATGGCTGATGTTAAAAAACAATGAGAAGTATAGGTATAACTCTGTTTAGGTTTAAGTATAGGTTTTTTTCCAATAACACCCTCTCCTTCAACAACTTCAATTTCGTTCATTGAATCAAATATATTCCAGTGCCGACTCAGTAATTGTACCGTATCACTGCTTTGATTTTCAATGGTGATACTATAACTAAAGGCATGATACATCGATGAATTTTGATAGCGTTTGCCTTCAAAATTTGATGTAATTGAAATTTTAATACCTTTTGTGATCTGTTGAATCATGCGTTAAACGTTGAATTTAATTGGCTTGCAAGATAGGAATTATTTTAAAAAGATAAATGATTTGCCAATTTTGGTGTCTTCTGCGAAATCTGCAATTGTCCTATCCGTAAGTTCTTGGATTAAAATATCTCTACAAGGAGAGGCAACATGATGAATTGCACATGGGTTTTCATCACTACATCTTGGTAGTCCAACAAAGCAAGATTTAAAAAATTCTAAGCCATCAATACATTCAATAATGTCCATTAAACTCCTTGATAATTCTTTATTGGTCATATAGAATCCTCCATTGGGTCCTTTTGTAGATAAAATAAGTTTTGCCTTACTGAGCTTTTGAAGGATTTTTGCTAAAAAGGGAGCTGGTATATCAATTAAATTTGCAACTTTTTTCGAACCTAATTTGGAAGATGTATTCGAATAAATGGCCAGATATATAACGGCTCTAATTGCATATTTACTTTGATTACTTAGCATTTAACAAAAATTATAAATTATTTCTATTTACAAATATATAAAAGATAGATGTATCTTTTTTATGATATATGTCATATTATAAGTAACTTTGGTCACCTATTTTTGTATGTTAAATAACATTAAATATTTTTATAAACCTAACTTAATTAAAATAACATGAAAAGCAAAATTATTGCAGTAGCCTTGTTGTTCTCGTTCGTATTTTACTCTTGTAATACTGAAAAGAAACAAGATACAGTTAAAAGTGAAGCCAAACAAGAACAAAAAGCTGTTGAAAGTCACGGTCAAGCAGGTGTTGCAGCGGTAGAAGGAGAACAACCGAATGCACTTCAAGTGGCACAATCCATTGAAGATTTTTCAACTTTAGTTGCTGCTATTGGTGCTGCAGGAGTACAAGATGCAGTGGTAAATGCTGGACCTTTAACAATTTTAGCACCTTTAAATAGTGCTTTTGATAAATTGCCTGAAGGTACTGTTGAAACATTAGTAAAACCAGAAAATAAAAGTAAACTTGCTTTTATATTGGTCAACCACGTTGCTCCGGCAAATTATCCGATCAAACAATTGAAGAAAGAAGCTAAAAAAGGAAGAAAATTATATATGGCTTCAGGGAAATATTTAGTTGTTGAAGATAAGGATGGTGAAATTTACGTTGGTGGAACAAAAATTTTAAAATCTGTAAAAGTAAGTAATGGTTGGATCCACGTTATTGACGACGTTTTGGTTCCGGCTGAATAAATAATTATAATAATTCTAACTAAAAAATGAAATTAAAAATTTTAACTGTTTTGACATTGGTAGTATTGATGTCGAGTTGTGGAGGTGATAAAGCGAAAAAAGATGTTGCTGCACCAATAAAAGAAGAGGTGAAAACTGAAGTTGTAAAAGTTGATCCAATGACCGATAAAGGCGTTGGTCCTGTAACAAGTTTGACATTAGGAGATATTGATGATGCTATGGTGGCAAAAGGAGAAGAAGTATTCAAAGTCAAATGTACTGCTTGTCATAAAATAAGTAAAAGATTTGTGGGGCCGGGCTTAAAGGGTGTTACCGAAAGAAGAACTCCTGAATGGATTATGAACATGATATTAAATCCTGAGGTGATGGTTGTTGAAAATGAAGCTGCTAAACAATTATTAATTGAGTATATGGCTCCAATGGCAAATCAGAGCTTAACCGAGGAAGAAGCCAGAGCAATTTTAGAATATTTAAGAACTAAAAATTAATAAATAACTAAACTAAACTAAATATAAAATAATTATGAAAACAATTTTTAAATCTTTCATTGCAATTATTACTTTATCAGTTGTGATGGTAAGTTGTGGTGATGCAAATTCAAGTAAATCCAATCAGGGAGCTTTATCAGGAAATGCTGCTGAAAGAGTTTATGTGGCTCCAGGAGAACATGATGAATTTTACGCATTTGTTTCTGGTGGATTTAGTGGACAGTTAGCGGTCTATGGTTTACCATCAGGTAGATTATTTAAGGTAATTCCGGTATTTTCAGTTGATGCTGAAAAAGCTTATGGCTTTAACGAAGAAACTAAACCAATGTTAAACACTTCTCATGGTTTTATTCCTTGGGATGACTCTCACCACCCTGATATTTCACAAACAGCTGGTGAATTAGATGGTAGATGGGTGTTTATCAATGGAAATAATACACCTCGTATTGCGAAGATTGATCTGACAACTTTTGAAACTACGGAGATCATAGAAGTTCCAAATTCTGCAGGGAATCACAGTTCATCTTTTGTTACTGAAAATACGGAATACGTTGTAGCTGGTACTCGTTTTTCTGTACCATATCCACAAAGAGATATGCCAATTGATGAATATAAAGGGAATTTCAAAGGTGCTTTATCATTTATTTCTGTTGACCCGAAAGATGGTGGTATGGATCTAAAATTTCAAATAATGATGCCTGGATTTGACTATGATCTGTCACATCCCGGTAGAGGTGATTCTCATGGATGGTTTTTCTTTACAACCTATAATACGGAAGAAGCTAATTCATTATTGGAAGTAAATGCTTCACAAAACGATAAGGATTTTATTGCTGCGATCAACTGGAAAAAAATTGAAGAGTATGTTAATAACGGAGGAGGTACAAAGGCCCCTACAAGATATGCGCATAATGTATACGATGAGCATACACATACAGCAACTTCAACTATAAAAAAAGAAGTATTGATTGTTAACCCTTCAGATGTACCTGGTGCAATATATTTTATGCCAACACCAAAATCTCCACATGGTTGTGATGTTGATCCTTCTGGAGAGTATATCGTTGGTAGTGGTAAATTAGCTGCTGAGCTAACCATTCATTCTTTTAGTAAAATGTTGAAAGCAATTGAAGACAAAGCATTTGATGGTGATGCTTATGGTATTCCAATTTTACAATACGAAGCTACATTAGCAGGTTCTGTGAAAAATCCAGGATTAGGTCCATTACATACTGAATTTGACGGGAAAGGAAATGCTTATACTACTTTCTTTATCTCCTCTGAGGTTGTTAAATGGAAATTAGGTACCTGGGAAGTAATAGATAGAAAACCTACATATTACTCTGTTGGTCACTTAATGATCCCTGGAGGAAATTCAAGAAAACCATTTGGTAAATATGTTTTAGCAATGAACAAAATAACTAAAGATCGTTATTTACCAACTGGCCCTGAGGTTACTCAATCTGCTCAGTTATATGATATTACAGGTGAAAAAATGGAATTATTATTGGATTTTCCTACCATTGGCGAACCACATTATGCAGCAGGGATAGCTGCTGACATAGTGGCGAAGAATTCTAAAAAATTCTATAAATTAGAAGATAATAAACATGAGCATGCTATTAAAACTGAGGCGGAAGCTAAAGTAGTAAGAAATGGAAATGAAGTACATATCTATTTAACAATGATCAGATCTCACTTTGCTCCAGATAATATTGAAGGTGTACAAGTTGGAGATAAAGTATATTTCCACGTAACCAACTTGGAGCAAGATTATGATGTGCCACATGGTGTTTCCATGATCGGTGCCCAAACGTCTGAATTGTTAATTATGCCTGGACAAACAGAAACATTTGTATGGGAACCAAAACAAGTGGGAGTTTGGCCATTCTATTGTACAGACTTCTGTTCAGCTTTACATCAGGAAATGCAAGGATATGTTAGAGTATCACCAAAAGGATCAAACGTGCCAATTAAGTTTACACTTGATGGAGATGCTGTTGATGCTGAATAATTTGTATAGGAATAGGTTAAGTTAAATATTGTGAAAAACGGACAGGAGTAGATTATCTTGTCCGTTTTTTCATTAGATATATAAGTGACAGAATGGTCTTTTATGTAAGAGATATTACAGTCTTTCATTCTGTTATTTTGTACCTTTGCTCCGATAATTTATAGAGTATCACTTTAGAATTAAATCGTATAAGAATCATGAAAAAATCTAAAATATTAATGATAATAGGTTCACTATTATTACTTGGTTTATTTGTATTTCCTTTATGGAATATTACTTTGGAAGCACCTCAGTATCCAATACCATTAGGAATGGATATTCACATTAACAAATTTGTTGATACCAATGAATTTGATATAAAAAATATCAACCTGATGAACCATTATGTTGGCATGCAATATATTCCTGAAACCATTCCCGAATTTAAAATATTTCCTATAGTTATTGGAATCATGATTGTATTAGGTGTTATCATTGGATTTTTGGGAAAATATAAATTGTATTTGACTTGGTTTATTTTGATGGCTATATTAGGTGTTGCAGGGATGTATGATTTTTATCTTTGGGAATACGACTATGGTCATAATCTGGATCCAAAAGCGATCATGAATTTTAAAAACCCTGATGGCTCGGTAATGGGATTCCAGCCTCCTTTATTTGGAACTAAAGACATACTTAATTTTACGGCTCACTCTTACCCCAGAATCGGTGCTTACTTTATGTTTGTTGGAATGTTCCTAACCTTTATTTCATTTTTTGTCGGGAAAAAAGAGACTAAAATTTAATTATTATAAGATTTAATCCTTAAATAATTTGGGCATAAGTTAATTAACATTATGCTCAAATTATACTATATTTGAAAACACTAACTATATTAAGATGAAAAAAGCATTACTAACTGTTTTCACCATAATTTTGTTGATATCCACTTCGTGTAAGGTCGAACCGGAAAAGATCAACTACGGATCAGATGTTTGTCATTTCTGCCAAATGACTATTGTTGATCAGCAACATGCAGCTCAATATGTCACTAACAAAGGCAAACAGTTTAAATTTGATGCCATTGAATGTATGCTGAATGATCTAGCAGAAAAAAGTACTAAAGAAATTGGTATATTTTTAGTATCAGATTATGGCAATCCGGGAGAAATGAAAGATGCAACTACAGCAACATATCTAATAAGCCAGGAAATTAAAAGTCCGATGGGTGCCTTTTTATCAGCTTTTTCAAATAAAACGGAAGCCGAAAAAACACTACAAAATAACGGAGGTGATCTGTATACCTGGATTTCGATCAAGGAAAAATATGAAGTAGAATAAAATGCGATATATCTACCTTTTTTTACTAACTACTTTTTTTATATCAAACTCATTTGCCAAGCAAATTGAAGTATGTTCATCTTGTGAAACCAAAACCATAAAAGAGGCAATATTAAAAGCTGAAAATGGAGATGAAATAATCATAAGAGAAGGTATTTATAAAGAGCATGGAGTTATTTTAATAAACAAGTCGGTTAAAATAACAGGTATAGGTAATCCGATTATCGATGGTGAGAACAAAGAGACAATATTAAAAATTAAAGCTGATAATTTTACCATAGAAGGTTTGACCATAATTAATGTGGGGCGGAGCTACACCAAGGATTTTGCGGCCATTTTAGTTTCAAAATCAAATCATTTTATCATAAAAAATAATATTTTTAAAGATGCATTTTTTGGAATATTAATTGAAAAGTCACACTATGGTGTTATTGAAAATAATGATGTAAGCAGTAATGCTAAAGATCAGGCCGGTTCAGGTAATGGTATCCATTTATGGCATAGTTCCAATATGAAGATCATCAACAATACGGTACATGGTTTACGTGATGGAATTTATTTTGAATTTGTAAAAAAAAGTAAAGTATTTAATAATAAAAGCTATGGTAATTTACGCTATGGCTTGCACTTCATGTTTTCTAATGAAAATGAATATTTCGACAATGTTTTTACAAAGAATGGAGCAGGTGTGGCAGTAATGTTTTCAAAATTCATTAAAATGAGAAACAATAAATTTCAGGAAAACTGGGGATCTGCTTCTTATGGATTACTATTAAAGGAAATATATGATGCCGAAATTGAAAACAATCTTTTTGAATTGAATACTATCGGTATTAGCGTGGATGGTTCAACCAGAATAAACTATAAGAAAAATACATTCTTACGAAACGGCTGGGCAGTTAAAATTGTTGGTGCTTGCTATGAAAATGACTTTGCGCAAAATAATTTTCTGCACAATGCTTTAGATCTTTCGTATAACAGTAAAATAAACACAAATAAATTTGACAATAATTACTGGAGTGATTATACAGGTTATGATCTCGATAAAAATGGCATTGGAGACGTTCCTTATCGTCCGGTTAAGTTATTTTCATATATAGTGCACAGAACACCTGAATCTATAATTTTATTGAGAAGTTTATTTGTAGATATGATCAATTTTTCTGAAAAAGTTTCTCCGGTTTTTACTCCTGATAATTTAGTGGATAATAACCCCTTAATGAAAAACATCCATGATTAAAATAAATAATCTACATAAAAAATTTGGTAAGTTAATTGTATTAAATGGATTGGATTTACAAATTGATTCTGGTGGAATATTTGCTATACTTGGTCCTAATGGTTCGGGCAAAACCACTTTAATTAAGAGTGTTCTAGGAATGGTAATTCCAAATTCTGGGGATATAAAAATAGATGACAGATCGGTATTAAAGCAATGGAATTATCGAAATGGGATTAACTATTTACCACAAATAGCCAATTTTCCCAGTAATCTTACGGTAAATGAATTGATCGCAATGGTTAAAAATTTGAGACCAAAAGAGGCTCATGATAAGGATTTGATCGAACTTTTTGGACTAGAATCCTTTTTAGACAAGAAACTGGGTAATTTATCAGGAGGTACCAAGCAAAAAGTGAATATTGTGTTGACATTTATGTTTGATAGTGATCTGATTATTTTAGACGAACCGACAACTGGATTGGATCCAATTTCATTGATTCATTTAAAAGAGATCATTCAAAAAGAAAAAGAAAAAGGGAAAACCATTTTGATTACAACGCATATAATGAGTTTTGTAGAGGAAGTTGCAGATGAAATTGTGTTTTTATTAGATGGTGATATCCATTTTAAAGGTAGTGTTGCAGATATAAAATCACAAACCGATCAAAACGATTTAGAACACGCAATTGCTAATTTAATGTCAAAGGAAAATGTTTAAAATATTAAAATATAGTTTTTTTGATCTCATGCGTAGCCGTTGGAGTTACGTATATTTTGCCTTTTATTTGGCTTTAGGATTTGTATTATTATTTTTAAATAATGACATCAATAAGGCTATTATAACTTTAATGAATATCATCATTGTTTTAACCCCTTTGATAGGTACAATTTTTGGTGTGATGTACTATTATAATTCCAAAGAATTTACAGAACTTTTATTGGCACAACCTATTAAAAGAAGTAAAATATTTATGGGACAGTATTTGGGAATTTCCATTTCATTAACCCTTAGTTTAGCTTTAGGATTGGGAATTCCATTTTTACTTTATGGCCTATTTAAATCAACGGCAATATTTGACTTTGCTCTATTATTAGTTGTTGGTTCCTTCTTGAATTTTATTTTTGTTGCCCTGTCTTTTAATATTGCTTTATCCAATGAAAACAAGATCAAAGGTTTTGGTTATGCCATTTTAATGTGGTTATTCCTGGCAGTGATTTACGATGGATTATTTCTTATTTCCCTGTTAGTATTTAATGAATACCCTTTGGATAAATTTTCATTATCTGCAACCATGTTTAATCCAATCGACCTTTCAAGAATATTAATTTTATTAAAACTCGACATATCAGCGCTTTTAGGCTATACCGGAGCAGTATTTAAAAAGTTTTTTGGAACAAACTTTGGTATGATCATTTCATTTGCTGTGATGATATTATGGGTATTGTTGCCTGTTTGGAGAATTAATGGAAAATTGAGAAAAAAAGATTTTTAAGATAAAACCAAGGTAAATTGTTTAGGTATTTATATTTCTTAAAATTAAACTAATTATTCACTATGAAAAATAAAATTGCAAACTCCAATCATAATCCGTTAGAAATAAGTCAAAGTATTACGGTTTATTTAAGTAGGGTGTACAATTGGATGGCTGTTGCCCTATTGGTGACGGGGATTGTTGCATATTATATTGCTGGATCAGAAAATTTAATTCAAATAATTATTGGGAATAGAATATTGTTTTTTGGATTGATAATCGGTGAAATATTTTTAGTGGGATATATAGCAAAAATGATCCATAAGTTGAGCTCTTATAATGCAATACTTCTGTTTTTATTATATGCAGTATTGAACGGTTTGACTTTTTCTGTCATTTTTTTGGTTTATACTTCCGAATCTATTTCTTCAACATTTCTAATTACTGCAGGTACTTTTGGAGCGATGAGTGCCTATGGGTTCTTTACAAAAAAAGATCTAACAAAGATTGGCAGTTTAGCGATGATGGCTTTGATTGGAATTATTATTGCATCTGTTGTGAATATGTTTTTTAAGAACGAAATGATGCATTGGGTAATTACTTATTTGGGAGTTGCTATTTTTATTGGTTTAACCGCATATGACACACAAAAACTAAAAGCAATTGCTTCAAATGGTTTTGAAAATGAAGAGAGTATGGAGAAAAGTGCTATCATTGGGGCTTTAACTCTGTACCTTGATTTTATTAATTTGTTTTTGTTTCTTCTTAGGATTTTTGGTAGTAGAAAGTAATAGCTTTTAATTCTTACCTCATTAAGTACAATTGGTTTATAAATAAATATTTCACCTATTTGATGTACTTATTTATCTTTAACGAATAACTATGAAGAATGGTGTAAATTATAAAAAACCTATCTTTAATCATTTAAAACAACCCGTTCAGCAATGATGCATAATTTGTGCTTAATGGATTGATCTAGTAAGTTAAATTTGTAATGTATTTATAAAATAGATGAAAAATTACAAACCGAAAAGCAGATTAGCACCTGAGCAATACATCGATGGTGTATTAAAAGGAGATCGAGTAATACTATCCAGAGCAATTACTGTAATTGAGAGCAATTTAGCAAGTGATAACAAACTTGCAAAGAATATTATCCAAGCCATATTACCAAGATCCGGTAATTCAATTAGAATTGGAATTACAGGTGTTCCCGGCGTAGGTAAAAGTACCTTTATTGAGGTTTTTGGAAAATATTTGATAGAGCTAGGACATAAAGTGGCCATTTTATCTATAGATCCAAGTAGCCAACGTACAAAAGGCAGCATTCTTGGAGATAAAACACGAATGGAAAAATTGGCAAATTTAGATAATGCATATATTCGACCTTCTGCTTCGGGAGAAACACTTGGCGGTGTGGCCAATAAAACAGGTGAGACCATGCTGCTTTGTGAAGCTGCCGGATATGATATAATTTTAATAGAAACTGTTGGTGTGGGACAATCTGAAACTGCTGTTCACGGTATGACTGACTTCTTCTTACTACTTATGTTATCAGGAGCTGGTGATGAATTACAAGGAATTAAGAAAGGAATAATGGAAATGGCAGACATGATTGTCATCAATAAAGCAGATGGTGACAATATTCCTAAAAGTGAAATGGCAAAAAGGCAATACGAAAATGCACTGCATATTTTCCCTCAGTCAGAATCAGGATGGGCACCAGTTGTTAGCACAGCATCTTCCATTAAGAATATTGGTATAGATATAGTTTGGGATAAAATTACTGAGTATAAAAAAATGGTAACCGAAAATGATTATTTTAATAAAAACAGAGATCGTCAACAAATTCAGTGGATGTATAATAATATCGATGAGGAGTTGAAACGATTGTTTTATAATTCAGAGAATATTGCAAATCATTTAAAGATCCTGGAAAAAGACATTATTGATGCTAAAATATCACCGGTAAAGGCTGCTGAGAAAGTCATTGATGAATTTAAAAGGTCCATGTGAATTTCCTTTTTGTATAAAGTTGCTCTAATTTTTTTTAATTCAATAATCTTTCCGAGCTGGCATTTCCAATACCGATAACCTGGTCGTATAATTCACCAAATTTTCTGTAATATACAATTACGGTATACTTATTCTCAGTTTGGTAAAAGGAGCCTTCAATAGCATGAGTATTCACTTGCAAAAGATCATTTGCCGTTACGTAAGTATAATTATAAAAGCCTTGTTTTAGCAAGAGAGTTGCTTCGTAAAGATTTGTTTTATTATTGTAGATCATTTTATTTTCCGGTGTTATTTGCCAATCATTATAATTGCCGTAGATATAGATGTTTTCACCATTCAAATTTTCGTTATTTTCTAAAGAAAAATGGATAAATGAATAATCTCCTTCTAAGGAAACATCATCCGTATCAATGGTGCGAAGCACGAAATTTCCATTTACATCTGGATAAAAAGAATATGGTTTTTCACCGCGAACTTCATTTGTATATAAAAAGGTATTGAAAATATTATCCAGTCTGGTTTTGAATATATTATTGGTTGCATTGCGAATTTCTTTAGTGTCAAAATACAAATACTCATTACCGGCCCAATAGGATATATCATCAACATAGTTATATAATAATTGGGTGCCTCTTACATATTTTGGTTTAAGATTCTTTATTACCGAATTCCAATCATTGTTTTGATATATATCAACTTTTATTTCCTGATTTGGGTTATTCAACAATAAGTTTTGATGATTAATGACAAATTGAATACTATGCTTTTCATTTATCGAAATTACTTCTCTGCTTCTATGGGCGGTAACACCGACATCTACTCTTTGCTGATAAATGATAAATCGACGCGTGAAGACAATATTTCCATAATCATCTAAAATTGAAATGATATAATTACCACTTTTTTTAATTCTATTATTTTTATTTGGTATCTGCAATTGATAATGGGTATAATATTGTAAAGTATTAAAAGAGTTTTCATAATCTCTTATTCGATCGGTAGCAAAACCGGTCATATATTCTGTAGAAGCTAAATTGGACTTTTCCCAATTATAATCACAATGCTCAATTTTATAAGAATATATTTTTTCATCTGAATTAATATCGTCAAAACTGAGAATTAGTTTTTCACCAAGTTTTATTATCGGAGCATAATCATTTGGATTTAGCGGTTTTAAAACTATTGATTTGATGTTCAATGGAGGTATGATCATATTGGAATTTTGTCCCAAAACATTAAAAAATGAACATAGAACGATTAAAAAAGTCAACGAATAATATTTTAAAATGGCCATGTTAAGTATCAAATAATAAGTGTGTTACGTTAAATAAAAAAATATATAATAAGTAGAGAGATGTTGAATTTTTAGTGGAGTCATAAGTTCAATATATTACCTAAATAAATGTTAATTAAATGCTAAACTATAAAATATTAATTATTAAATTTGCTCTCGGTTAAGAAACATTTGATTTTTCCTTTTATTATTACTTAAATATGTAAAGGAACATAAAATTTAATCTAAGCAAAGTATGTCAACAGACATTAGAATTAAAAAAGGCTTAAACATTAAGCTAAAAGGAAGAGCGGAACATAAACTATCTTCGGTAAAACGCTCCAATACATTTGCTATAAATCCAACCAATTTTCATGGTTTATTACCAAAAATGTTACTTAAAGTAGGTGACAAGGTACAAGTGGGAGATCCGGTATTTTATGCAAAACAGAATGAACAGATTAAATTTACTTCACCGGTAAGTGGAGAGATTAAAGAAATTGTTCGAGGTGCGAAACGTAAAATATTATTAATTAAAATTACTGCAGATAAGACGGATGTATTTAAAGATTTTGGTGCAAAAACCTCTGGTAATTTAGCAGCTCCTCAAGTAAAGGAATTGTTACTAAATAGTGGTTGTTGGCCGTTTATTAAACAACGCCCATATGATATTATCGCTAATCCTGAAGATACTCCAAAATCTATATTTATTTCGGCATATGATACGGCTCCGTTGGCAGCTTCTCATGTATATGCATTAACAGGTAGAGAAAAAGAATTTCAAGCAGGTATTGATGCTTTATCTAAATTAACAGAAGGGCAAGTACACCTTGCTGTGGATGGAAATTCTACATCGTTTTTAAATAATGTTGATGGCGTTACAATTCATAATGTTACCGGAAAGCATCCTGCAGGAAATGTAGGAGTTCAAATTTCAAAAGTTGATCCGATAAATTCGGGAGATAGAGTATGGATTTTAAATCCACAAGATGTTGCAACTATTGGTAATTTATTTTTGACAGGCAAATACGAACCAACCAGAGTTATTGCTTTAGCAGGATCTCATGTGGTAGGTCCACAATATTACACGATAACCCAAGGAGCAAAAATAAGTGATATAGTTGATGGGAAATTAGTATCGGGTAAAAACAGGACTATCAGTGGTGATCCTTTAACAGGAACATCCGTAAATAATTATGATCCCATTGGATTTTATGATGATGTTATTTCAGTTATTCCTGAAGGAGATCATTATAGCTTTTTTGGTTGGATGCCATTTATTGGGAACAATAAATTTAGTATGTCCCGTACCTTCTTTTCTTGGTTAACTCCAAACAAAGAGTATGATTTAGACACGAATTTTAATGGTGAAGATCGGGCATTTGTAATCACTGGTGAAATGGAAAAGGTTATGCCAATTGATATTTATCCAATGCAATTATTGAAAGCAACGATGATTTATGATATAGAAAAAATGGAAAATTTAGGGATTTACGAAGTAGCTCCTGAAGATTTTGCATTGATCGATTTTATAAGTACTTCAAAAATTGAAGCTCAAGATATTATTCGTAAAGGATTAGATTTAATGATTAAAGAAGTAGGTTAAATGGATTTTTTAAGAAAACAATTAGATAAGATACAACCTCACTTTGAAAAAGGAGGTAAGTTCGAAAAATTTGGACCTGCTTATGGCGGAATTGAAACTTTTTTGTTTGTACCAAATCATACAACTAAAAAAGGTGCACATATTAGGGATGGAATTGACCTGAAAAGAGTAATGATGGTTGTCGTAATAGCTTTGTTGCCAGCACTTATTTTTGGTATGTGGAATGTAGGTTATCAAAATATGGGTGACGGTCATAGCTTTTGGGACTATTTTAGTTTTGGAGCTATTCGTTTTTTACCTATGATTATAATCTCTTATGGAGTTGGATTAGGTATTGAATTTGCCTATGCAATTTTTAGAGGTCATGCTGTAAATGAAGGCTACTTGGTTACCGGCTTATTGATTCCGATGATCATGCCAATTGATCTGCCTTTGTGGATGCTCACCATATCGGTAATATTTGCTGTGATAATAGGTAAAGAAGCTTTTGGCGGGACAGGCATGAATATTTTAAATCCGGCATTGATTGCAAGGGCATTTGCGCTTTTTTCATATGCACCGTTTATGTCGGGTAATACCGTTTGGGTAGCCGATTCGGTTGCGGATGGTGTGTCTGGTGAAACTGTTTTAGGTGAATTGGCAGCCAATACTATTCCTGATACAAGTGTGTTTGATATGTTTATGGGATATATGCCGGGATCAGTTGGTGAAACTTCTGTTTTAATGATCTTAATTGGAGCAGCTTTATTATTGTTTACCGGAATTGCAAGTTGGCGTATCATGTTATCTTCTGTTATTGGGGCTTCCTTGGTCGGATTATTATTTAATGCCATTGGAAGTTCAACCAATGAATTATTTAATTTTCCATGGTGGCAACATTTAATAGTTGGAGGATTTGCTTTTGGTATGGTGTTTATGGCCACCGATCCTGTTTCCGGAGCCCAAACCAATACAGGTAAGTGGATATATGGTTTCTTAATTGGGGTTTTTGCAATATTGATCAGGGTGGTTAATCCAACTTTGCCTGAAGGCGTAATGATGGCGATTCTGTTGATGAATGTTTTTGCACCAACAATTGATCATTACGTGATTGAAAGCAATATAAAAAGAAGAAAAAAGAGATTACAAAAAGTAAATGCGTAAATATTATGGATAGAAATAGTAATGTATACACCTTTATTTTCGCAATTGTAATGGTTGTGGTTGTTGCAGCTGCATTAGCTTTTACTGCAACTACTTTAAAACCTTTACAGGCTGAAAATGTTAAGAATGAAAAGATGCAAAATATTTTATCAACCATTGGTGTTGATGTTGATAGAGATAATGCATCAACTAAGTTTGATGAATTTATCAAGCAACAATTGGCTCTGCAAGCTGATGGTTCTGTTAATGATAGTGTTGATGCTTTTAAATTAAATCTTCATAAAGAGACAAAAAAAGCACATGAAGAGCAAAATTACCCAATATATATTGCAGAAAAAGAGGGAAAGACCTTTTATGTCGTTCCACTTTACGGTGCGGGATTATGGGATGCAATATGGGGATATATCGCTTTAGAAAGCGATAAAAATACTATAATTGGAGCATCTTTTGATCATGCAGGTGAAACACCAGGTTTGGGAGCTGAAATTAATCAATCTTGGTATGAAGATCAATATATTGGAAAAACAATATTTGATGAAAACAATAATTTTGTATCTGTAAAAGCTGTTAAGGGAGGAGCCAAGGTTGGTGATATGCATGGAGTAGATGCTATATCCGGTGGTACAATCACATCAGATGGCGTTACAAACATGGTTGAAGAAAGATTGAAGAATTATATTCCATATTTAAAAAATAACTAATTATGGCTGGAGAAAAGGAAGCATTATTTTCACAAAAAAACAGAAGGCTATTAATAGATCCATTAAACGATGATAATCCAATTACTGTTCAAGTATTGGGTATCTGTTCCGCTTTAGCGATTACCGTACAATTAAAACCTGCAATAGTTATGTCTGTGGCTGTGATGTTTGTACTTGTTTTTGGCAATTTAATTGTTTCCCTGTTAAGGAATTTAATACCAAACAGAATTAGAATTATAGTACAATTATTGATTGTTGCTTTTTTGGTGATTTTGGTTGATCAAATATTAAAAGCATATGCCTATGACGTTAGTAAAGAACTATCTGTTTTTGTTGGTTTGATCATTACAAACTGTATTATCATGGGTAGATTTGAAGCCTTTGCACTTGGCAATGGCCCATGGAAATCCATATTAGATGGTATCGGTAATTCTGCCGGATATGGTGCGATATTAATTATAGTTGCTTTTTTTAGAGAACTTTTGGGTTCTGGGAAATTGTATGGTTATGAAATTTTGGGTCATAAAGCCAAAACTGTTGCAGAATCTACAGGATTGTATTACTATGGTTATGAAAATAATGGATTCATGTTGTTATCACCCATGGCCTTGATTACGGTTGGAATCCTTATTTGGTATCAAAGATCGAAGAATAGAAAATTAATTGAAGATTAAATATTATCATGGAAGAATTAGGAAGTTTATTTGTTAGAAGCATATTTATTGACAATATGGTCTTTGCCTATTTTCTGGGGATGTGTTCTTATTTGGCAGTATCGAAAACCGTTAAAA
>Ga0209013_10000176_pt1 | contig 52936 bp, 54 predicted proteins | sample Cruoilmetagenom2_FD_187291 | JGI IMG/M metagenome (GOLD analysis project Ga0209013, IMG submission 187291) | Oil polluted marine microbial communities from Coal Oil Point, Santa Barbara, California, USA - Sample 2 (SPAdes) (version 2) | ecosystem: Environmental > Aquatic > Marine > Oil seeps ...
TTAAGGTTTCCAGAACAATTAGTGACCTGGATGGAGCAGAGAATGTTCTTCCTGACCATATTGGTGAAGCTATTCAATACAGAAGCTTGGATAGAGAAGGGTGGTTGGGTTAAATTATTAGATAATAAAGTTAATATTGAGAAGTATTTACTGTAATTCATTACCCAATGTTAGGAATGAAAGGCTTTTAGTATTGCCTTGAGATGTAGTAATAAAAGTTAAATTATTCCATTTAATTGTTTGGAACACCTGATAAAGTAATCATGATAGAAAAGAACATTATAATAGCTAAAATTAAAAGAAATATTTTAGTTCTACGCTTATCTGTTAATGACTTTCTTTTTGTAAGCTGCCCAAGTGGTAAAATAGTTTAGTTTTGGTTGTATTTTATAAATACCATCTGTCACAATTAAGAAGTCATTTTCTACTAAGTAATTTAAAGCTGCTTTTTTGTAGTTAGGTTGAATTTTAACGCCCTCATTTATACTGTTTATGGCATCGGATATAGTATTATAATTGAAATCGTTTTCATTCCCCTGAGCGAAGCTTATTATTTGATGTGTAATTCGTTGCATATTTTTATCCATTGTCTTTGTATTTAAATATTTAGCTATTCGCGTATACTATAAATGCTTGAGCTACCAATTTTTGTTTTTCATTCCTATTAATAAAAATAGGAATAGTATATAATGGGATAATTGTACTTTATATATATGATAAAAATATTCAGGTCGATTATTACCGAATACAGAATAACATATTATACAACCTGAGATTGTCCCAATTATGTATACTTCTAATTATCTGCGATTGTACTAGGATGTGCTATAATTCTTCAAAAAATCATCTAAAGTCAAAGTTGGGGTCATGTTTCTAGACTTATAATGTTCTTTATAGGTCTCATAATTTCTTTTAGCAAATTTGCCAATTCTTTTAGCTGAAATTAATTCATCATGTAATAATGTTTTCATAATATAAGTTTTTAGAGAGGTTAACTTTTCTTATGGCTTAAATATCAATGTAATAGTCAATATTACAAAAATTATGTTATGTTACCAAATGAAAATTAAATAAACGAACATTATGTCAATATTATTAATTTTTAAGGTCAAAAAGCAATATTTAATTCAGGTGTTGAATTAAATATGGAATCAATCTTACTTCTTTTTCCTACGTAAAACAGTTTTACAAGAATTTATTAAGATACGATAAACTCAAAAAAAAAAAATAGATAAAATGAGTAATCAAGAGCTGTTTGATCATAAATTTGAACTAATAAAAGAACATCAGTCTGCACGAAGTTATTCGATGAAATGGAAGTTGGACAATCTAAATGAATATAAAATGGCCAATAGCTTCTTAAACTACTGGCCATTCAATAAGGGGATGTTAATTATTCATAATTAACAAAAATAGAACGTCTATATCGCTATAATATTGTGATATCTCTACAAATAAAAGCCCATTAATTATGACATGCTGTGTCATATACTTGAGGAAAGGGAATAAATTATTATATTGCAATAAAAATGATATGCCAATATATATGGATATTCACGAAATGCCGGAAGGAGTGAATGCGAAACATGTTGCAGAAATGCATCAAGCCGATTTAAAAATGGAACACAAATATAACTGTCGTGGATTAACGTATTGGTGCGATGAAAAAAGACATACAGCTTTCTGTCTATTTGAGGCTCCTGATAAAAAATCCATTATAGATTTGCACGATGGAGCGCATGGAGATGTACCATTACGCATTATTGAAGTAAATGATAACATAGTGGAATCTTTTTTGGGTCGTATTGAAGATCCAAAAAAATCTCAAAATACCGAGTTAAATATAATTAATGATCCTGCATTTAGAATATTAGTAGTAATAAAAATAGAGAAAATCTCATTTAAAAATTCAACTTTCAATCTCTTAAAATCTATCTTTGATGAGTTTAGTACTATTGTGAGTAGATTTGAAGGGAGAATTGTTAAACAGAAAGAAAATTATTTTTTAATTTCTTATAGCTCTACTACAAATGCAGTACAATCTGCTTTAGAAATAAAAAAAACATTTAATAAAATTGAAGACACTTCATTAAAATTGAATATTGGTTTAAGCGCTGGACTTCCGGTAACAAAAAATGAAGGTTTGTTTGAAGAAACAATAAAGGTTGCTGATCGCTTATCTGATATTGCCAATGAACAAATTGTCATAACTTCTGAAGTTAAGGATCTATATGAAAGTGAAAATTTAAATATTCCAATTAATGCAAAATTTATTCGAGCTATAAGTTATACTGATGAGATTTTTTTAATGGGTTTAAGAGACCTTATAGAAAAAGAATGGAGTAATTCAACATTGAATGTTGATGATTTTTGTACTAATTTGGGATATAGTCAATCACAATTGTATAGAAAGATGACTTCCATAGTCAATAAATCCACAAATAATTTTATAAAAGATTTTAGATTAGGTAAAGCACTCAAATTGATAAATAAAAAAGATAAAAACATTTCGGAAATCGCGTTTGAATCAGGATTTAATAGTATTGCATATTTTTCTAAATGTTTTAAAAACAAATACAAAATACTTCCATCTATCTACTTAAAAAATATTAACTAGTAGTATATCAATATCTTACGAAAGGGTTAAAAATGCTAATATTTGGTTAAAATGTAGAATTATAAACAAATGATCATACATAATTTTGGTATAAATTAATTTGATCCTTTGATAGACTCAATAATTTATCATTTTTATTCGCAAAATATAAAACCTGGTAATTTTTTAATTTCATTTCAATATCTATAGTATTTGTTTGGGAATTAAATTGTTCCAAAAACCAGAAATAATGGAACTATTGGTTTCAAAAAATGGTGAATAAAATTAGTAGAATTTTGATATTTTAAAAAATAGATTATCCAATTCCCCAAAGTTTCAAGTAATTTTTTTTAATAAAATAGTTAGCACATTAGTATTAACCAGTTAAATATAAAATTATGAAAACAAAACTAGTATTAACAGTAATTCTAACATCCTTTTTACTTTTGACTGGGTGTTCAAGTAATGATGACGATGATCAAGCATCGGAATCGGTATCCAAGAATTCATCTGAATCCCACGGTTCATCTGAAATTCACCGGGTATATCCAAAGGAACAAGCAGAGGTCCTAGCAACTTTTGGGGCCATTGCAACAAATATTACACTCGGAGCCGGACTTGGACCTGATACCGACTTTATGGACGACCTTATCTCTTTTCATGCGTATGACGATAATTTTGTTGAATTCAATAATGGACTCTCTTACGATGGAGAGGGTAATGAAGCTAATGAACGTACGCTTTTTGGTACAATAGTAGACCCTGGAGGAGTTCAAAAATTTGCAGCTGTCCCTGGAACTTTGAAAGTTGCTGTATATTATGGGAATGTAGCTAATTTGACCTTTATCTCAGATTTTGAACTGTTGATAGACGGAACTTTACATTCAGTCAACAATCTAATTACTTTATTATTTATTAAAACAGATGGTGAATGGAAAATGAACCACGAACATCATTCTCCTGTGAATGTTGAAGAATCAGAGAGCTTAACTGGATCCAATCCTTCTGTTCCTGACCTAGGTTCAGAAGGACAGCAAGAGGTCTTAGCAACTTTTGGGGCCATTGCAGAAAGTATAACACTCGGAGCCGGAAAAGGATATGATAGCAAATATATGGACCAACTTATCTCTTTTCATGCCTATGGACCCAAGTTTACTGAATTCAATAATGGAGAATCTTTCGATAGTGAGGGTAATGAACATAATGAACGTCAGTTATTTGGTGAAGTCGTGTCTAAAGTTCAAAACTTTGGCGCTGCCCCTGGAACTTTGAAAGTTGCTGTATATAATGGAAATGTTGCTAATTTAACCTTTCTCTCAGATTTTATACTGGATATTAAAGACGGACCAACAGGTCATAGAGTCAATAATCTAATTACTTTATTATTTGTTAAAATAAAGGGTGAATGGAAAATGGTACACGAACATCATTCTGATTATAAGGGCCAAATCGATTGGCCATACCCTCTCTAGACTCAAACATCTAAACATTAAAGCGCAAAACCATTATGGTCATCCGTAATGGTTTTGCATACTATTGGTTTTGTCACCTCTATTAATCTAAGACACAAAAACCATTCAAGATATGTACTGGAACCCAAAAAGTTGGACGGTTAAACAAAAATTCACTACAGTTTTACAACTATACTGTTTTCATTCAAACTTCATTTCTTTTTTTTCAAAATGATCCGAAATTACTATCAATGATTTAGAATTCCATCATTCGATACAGCATTACAATTAAAAAGTTTATTCTTTATACCGTCAGCGCCAAATTGTAACTAAGTTTATTACATGTTGTTACAATACTTTAATTTAAAAAAGACCAGAACATAAATTCGACAATATTTGTAACATTAAAATTAACCGATTAAATAAAAAATTATGAAAACAAGATTAACACTTACATTAATTATGATTATTGGACTTTTATTAACCAGCTGTAAATCAAAAGTCGACCTAGTAAACGACGAATTTCCTGAAAAACAGGAAGAGGTAATAAATACTTTCATTGCAATTGCGAACAGCATTAAAGAAGGAGACGTAGATAAACTAATTGCTTTTCATGCCTATAGTCCTAAGTTTACCGAATTCAAGAATGGAGAGCCACGCAATGGCGCCAAGGAAAATGAAGCTCATGAACGCAATGTTTTTGGTTCTGTAACCGAAGTTGTGAAATTCGATGCGAAAGATTTGAAAGTTGCGGTCTATGGCGATGTAGCCAATGTAACTTTTCAATCCGATTTTCAGCTAAAATTCGGCGAAGACCTTGTTGTTGTAAACGATCAAATTACTCTATTATTCGTTAATACAGATGATGGATGGAAGATGGTTCACGAGCATCATTCACCATTGAAAAAATAACAAAAAAATAATAACAGCTGAATTAGCCCTTGCATGTGCTGAGCGACGTCGAAGCATGGAATTTCAGCTGTTCCATTAACTATTTTTGTCAACAGGTTTTTTTAAGCACTTTACAGGTACTGATGTTCACATATAAATATTATCTAAATAAAGTTGCAATTACTATTTCATTAATTAAAAATAAAAAGTTTAAGCAGTAATCTCAGTACTAAAGAATTAGTAAAATTTTAATTATGATTTCAATAGCAAAGACTTTAACTTAATTAGCTTAGACATATTGACCCCTTGCGAATACATTGCTGACTAAATAATTTCTTACAAACCACATTAGAGAGCAACACTTCTGTCACCCTAGTTAGAGAAGCGCTTATTCCGAACCTTGAGAAAGTTCCTTATATCACAACCGTGTTGTATTCTTAGTTGAACCGCCTAATGGTATTGGATACGCCTTTCAATATAAGCTCGGATAGAGAAGGGGTTGGGTTAAATTAATCCTTTCTCCTCCAACGAAACCATAATTTCCTATGTTTAATCCAGAATTTACTTTCAATAGTCTCATAGATATTATAACTAACTGATAACCATGATTTATAGCATTGTATAAATCTGATGTTTGACTTATATTGTAACGTCAATTTTCTAAATTAAAATATTGAGCAAAAATAAAATGATAATAACTGCATTCTGAACATTGAAATATAAGAATTTATTAGAATGGACCATTCAAAAACAACTAAGAACGATGCTAAAAAGGTCTTTAAGAAATTAGGTACATGTTCTCGTACCTTCTTTTACATCTTAAACAGAGAGTTCGGCCATACGAAAGAAATACAAGAGCGTGCAGCCGATCCTTTGGCGGGTGGGATAATGCAAAAAGGACATCAATGCGGAATGCTTTGGGGGTCTGCATTGGCTGTGGGAGCAGAAGCATATCGTAGGTGTAATGATCTTGATCAGGCCATTGGTGTTGCCATCATTGCAACACAACACGTAATGGCGTCATTTTTGGATATGGAAAACACGATCAATTGTCGGGATATAACTCATTGTGATTTTTCAACCAGATGGAGTTTTGCAAAATATTTTTTCTCAGGCAGGATTTTATATTGTTTTAAAATGGCTAATAAATTTGTCCCAAGACACCTTTTTATTTATCAAAGAGAAATATGCTAAGATCAATATTATACAAATTATACTTTCATGAGGGCATTCCTTGAATACTAATATGAATGAGAAACTTCAAGGAGAATCAAATTAGAATATTTAGATGATAAAATGCAGTTTTTCAATAAATTAAAACAAATGTTCGAGTCCCGTCCAGACCGTGTCAAAAATCGTTAAGCTTTGTTAATATTACCTATATTTTTAGCATAATTAAAAACATCCAGTTTTCTTTTTACGTCATGTCTTTGTTTTCTGGTCATAAGTTGGACTTTTAAGTTGTTTATAAATTTAATAAACAGTAAACTTAAGTCCGAAGTATCATAGATATTATATTCTAGAATTGGGAAGATGCAACTGTTTATTTTAAGAGATCCTTAGTGGATGTTTATGACATAAGAGTTTGTAAGGTTCGAAATTACGATAATTCTAAAGGAATACTCAAATAGGACAAGCTGATGTATTTAGAAATTAGAAGAACCGGCCACTCCACATGATATCTTTCCCGGAATATCTATTTTCACTTATCAAGTTTTCAGGAAAATGGAAATGAATGAAAAAAACAGCCCCATTTCTAGTACTGACTTATTCTTATTAGATCAAACATTGATCATGTCAAAAGTATTGGCTTTAAATGAAATAGATGTTAAGATATGATAAAAAAAATATTAACTCAACAGGTATTGCCAAAAACACATAATTTTGTCAATGGTTCCTGAATTAGTATGATGGAATTAGGCTTCACAAAGCAATTCGTATTAAATATTTGTCAGCGAATTCTTTTAGGTTAGCGCATTTTTTGTACTTTTATCCACATCAGTTAGCAGTCTATGAATAAATTTATTACCATAATAGCGTTCCTAATAAGTACTATGGCCTTTTCTCAAGTGGCTTTAAAAGGAGTTGAACTTGGAGGGTATAGCTCGGAGAGCGAAAAAGTTACCACAGTTGGTGGATTGCCGGGCATATTGGGGTTTGACAAAATGAAAAATGAAAAGATATGGAAAATGACCTTTTCATCAACAAAGTCCTACCGTTCTGATGAAAACGAATTTGATCAAATAGGCTTTTATAACGATGTTAGAGAATTGATACAGGGTATAGAAGACAATTATTTGATATCCTTTGATATGGATAATGTTCGTAATGAGGAGATTATAGAAATTCGTTCCATACAGTTTAAGACTACAAAAAATGGAGTTGAATATGTGATATCTACACATATGGAAAGAAAAAACAGTAAAGAATGGATCTCTTTTAGTTTAAGAAGTATTCGATTAGATCAGATTAACAGGAATGCAAATCCCAATAAACACGACTATTAATTGCAATTAATTTTGTCTATATTTTTTAAGATTAAAATATGTTTGCATGGAACCTTCTTGTCTCGAAGCATAAACCCATCATATAATAAGTCATATATTCTGTATTGTAGTAGATCACCAAGGCTAAATAGATAATTCTTAAATAGAATTATTGTTTAATTTTTCGATAATTTCCACTTTGTAATTCTATTCTTCCTCCTTCAAGTCCTTTCAGGACATTGGTCAGTTTTTCTTTTGACGATGCGACCGATATATATCATGTTAATGCCTGTTCCATTGAAGTAATCATCTAAAGATAAGAGTGCTGTCTATATATTTCTATTAAAAGAGATAAGACACTAAGAATCAACATATTTTTATGGGCTGAAAATTAGAATTAAGAAAAATATTTAATTAAATGAATAAGTGAAATTATAACTAAAAAGCATCAAAATACTTGAATAAGTTTTTACGAATAAACACTATTTTTAAAACCTAATAACCTATAACAATATGAAAAGGACTCTATCAAATTGGCTATTATCCACTTTTTTTTATGCATTGATAATCGGTAGCGGTTTTGCACAAAACAAACCTCCAATAGAGGAATATCCATATCCCGGTTATAAAGACCTGGCAGCCAAAGCAGCTTGGTTACAAGAGGATCTACATCAAAACAATATGCAATACGGTATTGTAATGCCACGAGTATTACTCCCCCCCGAGGGAAATGCAGATCTGTCGTCTGCACATCAGGAGGATGGAGGGAACAGGACGGGGCCCTATCTGGCAACATTGAGCTTTCAGTATGCGGTTACAGGTGATAAGCAAGTTAAACAGTGGGCAAATGAATCCTTTGAAGCCATTGAAATATTGGAAAAAGTAACCGGTGTAGAAGGAAGTATTGCGCGCAGCTTTAATAAGTCGGATGTAAAACAACGCCACGAAGATTGGTTTTTCTTCCCTATGGAATGGCATCAATCAACAAGTATGCCCGGCTATAGATGGATTGGAGACCCCAGTTCTGATACCTATGCAAATCTGATGTATGGTCTTGCAATGTATTACGATCTAGTTGCCGACAACAACTACAAAAAACGAGTGGAGGAATGGGTTTCAAAAGTTACGGATCGAATTATTGAGAACGATATGCGTCTTGTAGATGTTGATGGTAAAATGACACTTTGGGGAAATTACAGCCCTTCACTTGATCGTGAGAAGCTAAATTCACTTTTACCGCTCTTTCAATTAAAAGTTACATACCATATTACAGGGAATGAAAAATACCAATCTAAATATCTCGAATTGATCAATGACTATGGATATGCAGACGAATCCATTTTGGCAGCATCTTTTAAGCCTCCCTATGTACCCTGGGATACTTATCACTTTATGAAAGGGGTTTATATGTTATTGCATTATGAAACGGATCAGAGCTTGCGCGATAAGTACCTGGCTGCATTAGAACGTTTTTGGTTGAAAGAATACCCATGTAAAAATATACCACTTCAGATAACCTATAATCATTATGTTCCAGGGCAAGGGGGGTTTGATGAGGAGTCGATAGCTCAGTTGGTAAATTTTAAAGGAGCAAACAGAGGAGTTAATGATCAGTATCTTCGAAAAGGCAATGGCACAGAGCGTGTACAAGGAACCTGGATAGAGCCTTCACATTTCTATCTACTAAGTTACTGGAAAGCCCGATATCACGAACTTCTTACAGCAGATGGAAAAATAGGGAAAGGCAATCCACCCGAGTGGGCTGTACCGGAACCCGATAAATTTGAAGGTATGGTTTACGTTCCGGCTGGTGAGTTTATAATGGGTAGCAACGTGGGTGATAATGATGAATCACCACAGCAGAAAGTGTATGTGGAAGCCTTTTATATTGACCGATTTGAAGTGACCAATAGTCAATATGCGAAATTCAAGAAAGGATATAAATATGATGCAGAAAAAGTAGATGAAACCGTTCATAAAGAGGAGTGGATGGCCGATAATAAACCGGTGGTAAACATTAGTTGGGAAGAGGCGGTGGCCTATTGCGAATGGGCAGGAAAACGCCTTCCCACCGAAGCAGAATGGGAAAAAGCAGCGCGTGGTACCGATGGCCGAAAATATCCCTGGGGCGAAATTCACGATATGAGCTTTGCAGAACCCGATGGAATTGCAAAAACTGCAGCCTGGCGAGCAGGAAAAAGCCCTTATGGAGCTTATTGGATGGCGGGAGGTGCATGGGAATGGACAGCAGATTGGTATAAGCCATATGACGGGAACAATGGTAAAAGCTCAGTATATGGAGAGAAATACAAAGTAATCAGAGGAGCATCTCGTTTTGCTGACCCTAGTATGCAACGCTGCGCACATCGCTATTATCTTGCGCCAGAAATGAAACAAAGTGGATACCCCGTTGGTTTTAGGTGTGTTATTTCGGCAAGTGGAAAAAATAAAAAGTGATAGGCTTTATTTTCATAGATTAACTTAAATTTATTTTACAAGAAGAATTATTTTTACAATGAATACAAAAGACACTTGGATAAACTTTTATTTAAGTTTTGTTCTTATAAAAAAATGAAAAAATGTTCCTCATAGACTATCCCTTTGTTTCAGACTTTCTAATAAATACAATTAGAGATAGCAAATACAAAATTGTTTCTACTAAGGAAGCAAAAGAGTTGATCTTAGATGAATCGTTAAATTGGATCTCTGAAAATAAAGCAATTGATATAATTAAAAAAGATCCGAACACAGCTGTTTATACGAATTCAGAAAATTCAATAGCTTGGATTATTAAAAACTTAGAAACTTCTAAGCTCCCTGATCAGATTCAGTTATTTAAAGATAAGTTCAAATTTAGAGAATTAATTAAAGATTCATTTCCTGATTTCTTTTATGAAACTATCGAATTAAATGATATTCAAGAACTAAATGAAGACGGAATGGATTTTCCATTTGTGATTAAGCCTTCAATAGGCTTCTTTAGCCTGGGGGTTCATATTATTCATAATCTGACAGAATGGAATGCTGCGAAAAATGAATTAAACTATAAAAATTTACAAACTATATACCCTAAAGAGGTAATAGATACTTCAAAATTTATTATCGAAGAATATATAGAAGGAGAAGAATATGCTATTGACTGTTATTTTAATACAGAAGGAGAGCCGGTAATATTGAATATACTTCATCATAAATTTTCATCAGGAACTGATGTAAGTGACAGAATTTATTCAACTTCAGAGAAAATAATTCGTAAACACAAGCAAGCTATCGAGGAATTTTTAATTCCAATAGGTAAAAAAGCAGGTCTAAAGAACTTTCCCGTTCATGTTGAGATAAGAATTGATGCAAACGGTATGATCCGGCCAATAGAGGTCAATCCTTTACGTTTTGGAGGTTGGTGTACTACAGGTGATCTGTCATGGTACGCGTTTGGATTCAATTCTTACGATTATTATATGAATGATAAAATACCAAATTGGGAGCAGATTTTCAAGAGCAGAAACAATAAAATTTATAGCATAGTTGTATTAAATAATAATTCTGGTCTTACAGCATTAGAAATTACCCATTTTGACTATGACAGCCTTGCCCAAGATTTTGATAATGTTTTGGTCATGAGAAAGTTAGACATAAAAAAGCATCCTGTTTTTGGCTTTATATTCACTGAAACTAGCCTGGACAATGAAGAAGAATTAGGAAAAATCCTTTCTTCCAATTTGAGAAAATATATTAGTACATAATATTATAAGTCATGTGTATTTACGATTCTATTCAATAAGGAAGTTTTGACGAGTATTGATATAGAGATAATTAACTTTTGTTATTTGAATTTTAACAATTCTTCTTCTGTATAAAAGCTTCCGTTTGCAGGCTTGAATTCTCTCAATTCCTCTATTCTTTCAATATTTATTTTCTCGCCATTCTGCGTGAATGCATTATGAATATAACTGATGATATTAAAAATATCTCTATTGGTATATTCATCATTATTTGCAAGTCCGGGCATAACTCCGTTTAGTTCATACAATTTACCATTTACATGAACAGGGCCCTGAAGTCCATGTAAAATGATCAATGCCAGTTTATCACTTGACCCTTCAGTAAATTCTGAAGCTTTTAATGGTGGAGCCACTCCTACAATTCCTTCACCATCGAAGCCGTGGCAGGTGGCACACAAATTTCTATATATTTGATATCCGGCTGTTCTGGAGTCTGTTGGCACATTAGTATGAATGAACAAAGAATTTTTACTGTTATTTTGATTGTTCTCTATAGTCTCAGCTAAGAGAGTTTTTATTATTTCGTTATTGTTTTTCGTAGGCTCTTGTTTCAGCAGGAAATTGCTAAATGCAGTCTCCAAATTTTGTAATCCACTGATAATTGCTTCCTGATAGACCTTTTTGTTCTCATACCGATTAGATAATTGATATAAGAAAGGCATAAATATAGTATTCGAATATTTCGCCCAGGAACCAATTGATAGACTGAGATAGAGATCTATTGTGCCATCTTTTTTAGGCAACAAATTAGCAATCAAATCCGACATAGAATGTGTATTCTCTTTAGAGGCAAAACTTTCAAGCAAGATCAAGGCATGTGCGGCAATATTGCTATCGCCATTCAATGCAATTTTTTCAAGTAATTCAAAGGATAATGCATCTAAGCCTTTAAGGGTGTATAACGAATGCAATTGTGCCAAAGGTTCCTTTGGGTCCATTAATAGTTCTTTAAGCAATGGTATAGCAGATTTGGTTTGTTGATGCACTAAAAGTTGTTGCGCCTTATCTCGCACCCATGCATTAGGACTTTTTAGCAGAGATACAAGTTCTATATCGTTAAGATGCTCAAGATCTGGATGATCGCTTAATTTTTTTGTTTTATTCTTCACCCTCAATATTCTTCCCATACCAACAATAGTATCCAGTTCTTTATCTGCCATTTGTTTATGAAGATAGGGAGATAAATACGCTTTGTCTTGAATGATACCGCGGTGCATATCTACAATATACATGGCCCCATCCGGTCCGTTAAATAAATTTACAGGCCGAAAGCCTTCGTCCGTTGATGCGATAAATTCTTTATCGTCGTATGCTTGTTCTGCTGTTATTCTATCACTTTCAATCGTTAAAATATTTCGTTTTACAATATTGGCTTCAGGGGCGCATACGAAAGCATTCTGAAAATAAGGATCTGGAAATTGATCTCCTCTATAAATCAATGGCCCACAAGAGGATGTGACATTTACTAATAGACTGTCTTTGTCTAAAATGCCATGAATATAGCCACGATTGACCGAGGTGGGATGTAAAGGATAAACTCTTTGGTTAGATGTCAAGATCTTGTTTAAAGATTCCTGAGGTTTATAATAAGGGTTTCTAATGACTGTGTTTGGCAAAACGTAGTCACCTATAAGCTGTACGGAATTGTTATTATAATAAAGTCGACCAAAATTATCTCTACTAATACCCCATTGCCCACGAAATGACGTTCGTTCCTTGATCCATTTCCCATTCTTTCTTTGGTAACGAAAGTTCGACTTGGCATTATAGATCCAATTGTCAATATTCATCATTAACCCATTTGGCTGATGTTCAACATTCCCACCATCCGAATATAAAGGGTCCACTAGTATTTTACTACCTGGTCTGTCATTTTTAATCTCCACGAACCAAAGATTTGGTGGTTCGGCATAAAGCAATCCTCCGTATACATGGGCAATCGCTCTTGGCAAAACCAATCCATCAATAAATATTTTGGAGTGATCTGTAATACCATCTTTATCCAGATCTTCCATAATGGAGATAGTACCATTCGGCAATTCACTTCCTGTGCCTTCAAGATTTCGCATATAACCTTTCATCTCAACCACCCACATTCTACCTTGATCATCAAAGTCCATAGTTACAGGAGCTTCCAAAAATGGTTCTGAAGCCACAACTTCCAACTCAAATCCTTCATCAATTTGATAATTATCTAAAGATATATTTGGTTCTTGATAAGAAGTTGGCTGGCAATTAATAAATAACAAGCTTACAAATAACAAGAAAAGAATAATACTGATTTTCATATAGAAAGGATTATCAAAACAAATTTTAGAATTTTGCTAATTTAGATAAAAATGATAGAATCACTGGGTGAAGATTATTTTTCTTTCTCAAGGCCCATTTTCAATCAATTCAGTGAGAAGATTAACTCCCATATGATTTTTTCGAGAAAATAATCAGCTTCTTCACTTTTAAAAGTAGGTGAGTCGGTGAGATTAGTGGGTTAGGTTTATTCAATCAATGGAATTAGTATATATGTTAAGTATTTCTTAATATAATTATAATAAATCATTAATTATAGTTAATATATTCTTAATTCGCAATATTTATTATTATTTAATGTAACATATGTGACTTTACTCCGTCTGTTGAGGTATAATAAAAGTCCAATCTATTTATATAATCTAAATAATATCATTATGAAAAATTTAAAATTATTTGTCGCCACAATTGCATTAGTCCTAGCAGCTAATATTTCTTTCGCTAATGAAAATCCTGTAAAACCTAGTGCTGAATTGCGCTCTGAATTAGTGGAGCTAATAGGAGATACTACCACGTTTGAATTGGAGGCAGATGAATCTGTAGTTGAAGTAATATTTACCGTTAATTCGACGGGAGAAGTTATTGTCATTTCTGTTTTGTCAGAGAATTCTGATGCTGTAAGACATGTCAAGAGAAAAATTAATTACAAAAAAGTCTCTCATAGAACAAGTAAACCAGGAGAAATGTACTTGATGCCTGTAAGATTTGTAAAATCCTGAATTTGATAGCTCAAAATTAAAAGGGTGTTTTCGCACCCTTTTTTAATGAAGTTATTTGTTAGTCTAACTTCTTATCAGTTTGTATCTTAAGAGTACACAGTTTAGATAAAGCATAAAAAAAAAAATTCAAGATTTGTTTAATGTCATTGAGAGTCAATAAAATTATAGCAGGCGTGTAGCAAACGTCAAATATTGAAGCCTTGTTCAATGAATATAAAAACTTAATTTAGGTTTTGTCGAGAGGTAGGCAGCAAGAAGCCAGTTACTTTGTAGCTGGTTTTTTGTGTTTTATATAGATAATTTATGGTCTCTTGCCGTTACTTGCCAGGAACCATTGGCTTTATGATCTTTAACCGTATAAACTTCCTTGTACTTGGAAACTGTTGGGCATATATGAATTGGAACGGCATAAAGGAGTTCATCATCTATGATTCTATTATTCTTTTGGCAATGGAGAACTAAATGTTCTTCACTTTGACTTACATGCTCAAAATGTTCATGGCCTAATATTTTTACTCTGGGTAAATTCATTTCAGAAGCAACCGATTTGTGGCCCAGATCCAGACATATATGACCAACTAATGGACGACTAACAATTCTGCTAACAATTACTGCAGCCTGTAAAAAATTCAAATCAGGATAATTTATTGAATATTTTTCATCCCAAAACACAAATGTGCCAGGTGATATCTCTACATTGTCTCGAAGAAGGTGTATAGGGAAAGTAGGAGTTCCACCGGCAACAATTGTTTCTATCTTCATACCTAAACTTTCAATTTTGTTCTTTAAAAGTAATACTGATTTAAAATCTTTATCACATGTTTTCTTCCTGATATTAAGGTCTGTATCAAGTATGTGACCATCATAAACATGAAGCCCTCTGGCATTTGTACACAAATTTTGTACTATTAATTGATATAATGACACTGCTCCCTTTTCAGGGCTAATTCCAGTCCTGTTCATTCCGTTATTGATATCGACCCATAGATCTGCAATAACATCCAAATCATTTGCTGCTGCGGCAATATTGTTTAGCGTAGCCAAATTGTCAACTATCGTTGAAAATTTTGAATGTGGGTAGGTTCTTATGAGTTCAAAATATCTTTGTACGTTTATTCCCACGGGTTGCATCGCTAATAATATATCTTTAGCCTTGCAACGCGCCAGTAGTTCAGCTTCGGCTATCGTTGCGCATTTGAATTTGTGAATTCCATGGCGAATTTGCATCTGAATTATCTCAGCAATTTTATGCGTTTTAATATGTGGGCGCAATTTTTCAGGTCCACCCACCATCTCTAAAAGCAATTGTATGTTCTTTTCAATCCTTTCAGGGTATACAAGAATAGAAGGAGAAATAATATCTCCAATATTATCTATTTCATACCATTTCTTCTTACTCATACCTTGAAAATAACATTATTTAATAAAGCTCGAAGATTGCTTCAACTTCTACGGGAATATTTCCCGGAAGTATCATTCCAACAGCGCTCCGAACTCCAATTCCATTTTCCCTCCCCCAAATATTAGCCATTAATTCACTAAACCCATTAATTACAAGTGGTTGATCACCAAAATCAGGAGTTGAATTTACCATCCCCAGGACTTTTACTACCCGTTTAATTTTGTTCAGATCACCGAAATGTGTTTGAATAGTGGAGAGCATGGTAAGTCCGACTTGTCGTGCAGCTATTTTTGCATCTTCCATGGTTAGATCATCGCCTGCTTTGCCTGTCATTAAAGAACCGTCCATTTTAACAGGTCCTTGCCCTGAAACATATAAAAATTTATCAACCACTAATATTGGCCGGTAAACACCTGCAGGCATTGGCGCCGGTGGAAATCTAAGATCTAACTCTTTAATTTTCTCTGATGGTAAATGATTCATAATATAATATTTTGTAAAAATAAAACTCCGGTCGATCACAAAATTGCAAATTAGATGTTTCTAAACTAAAGATAATGTACTACGTATCTTTAAAATTTCAATTGAAAAAATAAATTATTATTCTGGAAATTATAGCTTGTTGTTGTCTTTTTTTTATTTGAATTGCAATAATTTGATCACAGGCTAATCTACAAATTAAAAAAGAATTCGAACATTTTTAATCGGTAGAATATGAAGATATTTAAGTTGTAATGAGGGCAATTTAAATTGTGCTTAGCGTTAAAATTAAAGAGCAAAAAAATTAATAGACTCTATTTTTGTTCACATTATTCAAAAAATGAGTTTAAGAAACAATAGTAAACTAACACTTTAAGTAAAATGTATTAGATGCTGAAAATAAGCATAATAAACATATACTATAGAAATTATTTATAGTAAATATTAGAGATATTAACAGGTTATTTCAGCTTTACACAGAGATTTTCATTCTCGATAATTCTTCTTTTAATTGTAAGGATGAATTATAGTGAATACCATAAATTCCAAATTTTCTCGCAGCTGTTATATTGTCAAAATTATCATCGACGAACAAACAATTTTCAGGATTTATTTGATACCTGTTTAAAAGTATCTCGTATATTTTTGGAAATGGCTTTCTGGTTTTTTCATCACCTGAAACTACTATCCCCTCAAAAAGTTTTAGGAACTCGAATCTTTCTAAAGCAATTGGAAAAGTTTCTGCACTCCAATTGGTCAAAGCGAGTAATCTATATTTATTGTCCGTTTTTAATTTCTTCAATAGATCTACCGTTTCTTGAATTGGCCCGGCCAGCATATCCTCCCATTTATCGTAATAAATTCTAATCCACGATTCATATTGTGGATATCGACTTACTAATAGCTCTGTGGCTTCTTGTAAAGTTCTTCCTGCATCTTGTTTCTCATTCCATTCTGAAGTGCAGATATTATTTAAGAACCAGTCTACTTTAACCTGATCTCCATTGAATACACCCTGGAAAACATATTCTGGACTCCAATCTACCAAAACCCCTCCAAGATCAAATACAATAGTTGTTATATTGATCTTCATAATACTTCTTCGTTGCTTTTTTGTCCACTGGCCATTAGAAAAGCTTTAATAAAGCCATCTAAACCTCCATCCATTACTGCATCGACATTGCCGGTTTCAAATTGGGTTCTGACGTCTTTAACCAGCTTATATGGGTGCATCACGTAATTTCTAATTTGAGAGCCAAAGTCAATTTTCATTTTACTGGATTCGATGCTATCTCTTTTTTCCCGCTGTTTTTGTAGTTCTGCTTCATACAACTGAGATTTTAATAATTTTAAGGCCCTGGTTTTATTTTCAAGCTGCGATCTGGACTCTTGATTTTCAATGATGATCCCTGAAGGTGCATGTTTAAGTCGGACGGCACTTTCAATTTTATTTACGCTTTGTCCACCCGCGCCTGAGCTTCGAAAGGTATCCCAGGTAATATCCCCCGGATTGATATCTATTTCAATACTGTCATCCGCTAAGGGGTATACATATACTGAAGCAAAACTAGTATGTCGCTTGGCATTACTGTCAAACGGTGATATTCTTACCAGTCGATGCACCCCATTTTCTCCTTTAAGATATCCGAATGCGTATTCTCCGTCTATTTCAAGAGTTACTGTTTTAATACCTGCTACATCACCTTCCTGATAGTTTAATTCCTTAATTTTATAACCTTGCTTTTCACTCCACATCATGTACATGCGCATCAGCATTTGTGCCCAGTCACAACTTTCTGTCCCACCTGCACCTGCTGTTATTTGCAAAACAGCACTTAGACCATCTCCCTCTTCAGAAAGCATATTCTTAAACTCTAGGGATTCAATCAGCTCTAAGGACTTATTGTATTGCTGTTCTATTTCCTCTTCTGATGCATCTCCTTCATTAAAGAATTCATAGAGTACATTCAGATCTTCTACTTCGGTTCTAGCCTGTGCAAAGTCTTCTACCCACTTCTTCTTTCCTCTAAGAGATCTCATCAATACTTCAGCTTCTTTTGGATCGTTCCAAAAATCAGGATCGGAGGCTTTTTCCTCTTCATTGGAAATCTCAATCTTTTTATTGTCTATTTGCAAATAGCTTTTTAACTTGCCAATTCGCTCCGTCAGAATTTTTATTTGTTCGGATGTAATCATTTTACAAAAATAGAATTTCAATTGGAAATTATGGAAATAAATTTAATTAGTGATACTATTACAAGACCAACTGAGAAGATGTTGCAAGAAATGATGGCTGCAAAAGTGGGTGATGATGTTTTTATGGGGGATCCGACGGTGATACAATTACAGGAAAAAATTGCCAAAATGTTCGGTATGGAAGCAGCCTTGTTTTTTCCTTCTGGAACTATGGCAAATCAAACAGCCATTAAAATACATACTAAACCCGGAGAACAATTAATTTGTGATAAATGGGCACATGTATATAATTTTGAGGGAGGTGGTGTTGCATTTAACTCAGGTGTATCTTGTTGTCTGCTAGATGGTGATAGAGGTATGTTTAATGCTGAACAGGTGAAATCAGCTATAAATGATCCCGAAAATTATCATGTTCCGATAAGTACTTTGGTCGCGATTGAGAACACAACGAATAAAGGAGGAGGAGCTTGTTGGGATTTTACAGAATTACAAAAGATCGGCAAAGTATGTAAGGACATGGGATTGGCTTACCACCTCGATGGTGCCAGATTATTTAATGCGCTGGTCGCTAAGAATGAAACACCAAAACAATATGGTGACCTGTTTGATACCATATCCATCTGTTTATCGAAAGGGTTAGGGGCTCCGATTGGTTCAATCTTATTAGCTAATAAGAAACAAATTAAAAAAGCCATAAGAATTAGAAAATTATTTGGAGGTGCCATGAGGCAGGTTGGCTATTTGGCCGCTGCCGGAATTTATGCTTTAGACAATCATCTGGAAAGATTAGCAATTGATCATGACAGCGCTAAAAAATTAGGAGAAGCATTAAATAATTCTGAATATGTAAAAAATGTTGAACCAATAGAAACTAATATCATCATTTTTTATGTGAATGATAGAGTAAGCGAAACAGACTTTGTCAATGCATTAAAAACAAAAGAAATTTTAATAATTTCTATGGGTAATGGGAAATTAAGAATGGTAACCCATTTAGATTTTTCAGATCATATGTTGGACCATGTTATCGATGTCTTGAGTAATTTGAAGATTTGAAGATTTATGTAAAGATTTGCATTCTAATTCGACTCATAATGCAATAATATAAGACAAATAGAGTATGAAAAATATATTTAAATTAATATTATTAATAGCATTTTTATCGTTTAATTTGAATGCACAAAAAAATACAGTAAATATGGATAATAGCCTTGCTTTAGCAACTTTTGGAAATGGTTGCTTTTGGTGTACAGAAGCAATTTTTCAACGGTTAAATGGAGTTGAAGATGTAGTTCCCGGTTATGCGGGAGGGACTACTAAAAACCCAACTTATTATGAGGTAGTTACTGGATTTACCGGACATGCAGAAGTAATTCAGATTAGCTACAACCCTGAAATAATTAGCTATAGAGAGTTGCTGGACGTATTCTTTTACACACATGATCCAACTACAATAAATCGCCAGGGGAATGATATTGGAACGCAGTACCGTTCTGCAATTTTTTATCATGATAATGATCAAAAAAATGATGCCAAAACAATTATAAAACAGTTGGAGATGGAGAAAGTATATGATGATAGGATAGTTACAGAAATTACTCGATTGGATAAGTTTTATCTGGCGGAGAATTACCACAATGATTATTATAATAATAATAAAAATGAAGGATATTGTAGGGCTGTTATCAATCCTAAATTAGATAAGTTCGTAAAGAAGTATAAATCTAAACTCAAAGAGTGAACTCTGATAAGAATAACAAATATTCAAAAAATCAGTTACTATGGGCTGGATTACTCTTTGACCTGATTGGTATGACATCCTTTGTATTTCCTCCCATAGATATTATATGGGCACCACTTTCCGCTTTTTTGATGATTAAAATGTATAAAGGAGATGTTGGAAAGATTGCGGGTTTAGTCTCTTTTGTGGAAGAAATTGTACCTGGATTAGATTTTTTCCCCTCTTTTACCTTAACATGGTTGTATGTTCATCTTTGGAAAAAAAAGTAGATTATTTAAAAAACCTTCCTAAACCCATTCTTTTGAGCATCTTTTTTTCCATATTCCAGAAAAATTTAAATTGCCCGAATAACCATCCTACAAGGGGTAAAGTAAGCTGATAAATAGGAAAAATAAGTAAAATTCTCAATGTCAGGTATAAAATGTAGGGTTTAGTTGTTTCCGAACTTAATCCAAAAAATTCTGTAACAGGTTTTGCTACCCATGTTGCGAAAGAGCCATTAATACTAAAAACTAATATAATTGCCAATACTTGCCAATTTGAAGTCAAGCCCCATCGTTGTTTCAGTTTTTTCATGAAAAAAATTTCGACAAAAGTAAGAGAATATAAATAAATGCGCTAAAGAGATTTAAAATATTTTTGTTTGGAAATATTTTATTACTTTACCTAAAATTTAATAGATGAAAAAATTAGCATTGCACTGGAAGATATTGTTGGGTATGGTACTCGGTGTTTTATTTGGAATATTGATGTCAAGTTTTACTGAGGGTAAAGGACTTGTACAGGATTGGATTAAACCATTTGGGACAATATTTATTAACTCACTGAAGTTAATTGCAGTGCCTTTAATATTGGGCTCCCTAATTAAAGGGGTTTCTGATCTAAAAGATATTTCTAAACTCTCCAAAATGGGAGGTAAAACAATATTAATTTATATTCTAACAACAGTCATGGCTGTTTCTATTGGATTATTTTTAGTTAACACTATTAAACCGGGAAATTCAATAAGTGAAAAAACAAGAACAGAATTAGTTGGTAGCTACTCTCAGAGTACACAGAAATATAAAGATGAAGCAGCAAGTCAGAAACAAAGTGGTCCTCTGCAAGCCTTAGTAGATCTGGTACCGGATAATATTATAGGAGCTTCAAGTGAGAATAGAAATATGTTGCAGGTTATTTTCTTTGCAATATTTTTTGGCGTTGGACTGATTTTAATTCCTGAAAGCAAATCAAAACCGGTTAAAGAATTTTTTGATGGGTTTAATGAAGTTATATTAAAGATGATCGATCTGATAATGCTGGCAGCGCCATATGGAGTATTCGCATTGCTTGCAGCCTTAGTTGTTGAATCACCAAGTGCGGATTTGTTTCTGGCACTAGGTTGGTACGCACTAACTGTGGTTTTTGGATTGTTCTTAATGGTAGTTCTTTATATTTCCCTGGTCTACATAATTACCGGTAAGAAACCTAATTTTTTTATAAATGGAATTTCTCCCGCACAACTTTTAGCTTTTTCGACGAGTTCAAGTGCCGCGACTTTACCGGTTACCATGGAAAGAGTATCAGAACACCTGGGAGTAGAAGAGGAGGTATCCAGTTTTGTATTGCCTATTGGTGCTACTATAAATATGGATGGAACCAGTTTGTATCAGGCTGTTGCTGCCGTTTTTATTGCGCAGGCATTTGGTATGGATCTGTCATTTGGGGTTCAATTAGGAATAGTAGCCACGGCAACATTGGCGAGTATTGGTTCTGCGGCGGTGCCCGGTGCAGGAATGGTGATGCTTGTAATTGTATTGGCCCAAGCTGGAATTCCTGAGGCTGGATTGGCATTGATTTTCGCTGTCGATCGTCCGCTTGATATGTGCAGAACAGTAGTGAATGTTACAGGTGACGCAACGGTATCTATGATTGTGGCCAAAACAGAAGGAAAGCTAGGTGAACCTCATGTAAAGGATTGGGATGATGAGTATGAAGGGAAAAGAATATAACGCATAATGATAAACATTGGTCTGAGAACATTAACGTTTATTTTCCCATTCTCTTCTGATATCTTCAGATAATATTCCGGTTCCATCGTGTTTCCACCCGGGTGGTTTGCTTATGTATTTTACTCGGTTAGTAAAAGAGGTTTTACTAATAAAAATATCCCTGAATAAGTTAATCCACTCATGAAAAGCCACATACAATGGGTTAAAAGACGAAATGTTTGTAACTAAACCATAAATAGGTTTTTCTTTTTCCGGTTCAAAAGAGCCAAACCATTTGTCCCAAATAATAAAAATTCCGGCATGATTTCTATCTAAATACTGAGGATTTGTTGCGTGATGTACTCTGTGATGCGAAGGCGTATTGAGAATAGCCTCAAACCAAACAGGCATTTTTTTTATAAACTCAGTGTGGATCCAATATTGATAGATCAGGCTAATGGACATTTGAGCAAGTATCATTACCGGGTGAAATCCTAGTAGGGGTAAGGGTAACCAAAACACAAAGGATAAAAAACTACCAGTCCATGTCTGACGTAGTGCAGTGCTTAAATTATATTTCTGAGAGGAGTGATGAACAATATGTGAGGCCCAAAAAAACCTGCTTAAATGGCTAGTCCTGTGAAACCAATAATAAACAAGATCTTCTGCAAATAAGATCAAAATCCATGCCCACCAAACAAAGGGAATGGTAAATAATCTAAAATTATCGTAGAGATAATAAAAAATTGCAAAAACTAAAAGTTTGCTGATTAAACCCAAAAATACATTTCCTAAACCCATGCTTATAGATGTAATAGCGTCTTTAGTTTCATAAGAATTTGATCTTGCACGAGCATCGACTATTATTTCTATGATCAATGTGATTACAAAAAAAGGTATAGCGTAATGTATTAGATCAGGAATTTGAGGTATTTCCATCATACTAAATTAAAAATGTCAAATATTTTTTTGATAAAACTACAAAAAAAAAGAGACTATCTTTTCGGACAGTCTCTTAAAATATTTTTGATCTTGCTAACTATTTTTTCTCAGCAACAACTTCAAAAGGTAAGTCAACAATAACATCCCTGTGTAGTCTGACCTTGGCAGAATATTTACCAAGTCTTTTCACTAATCCACCCGCTATAGTGATGAATTTTCTATCAATTTCGTGGCCTTCGATAGCTAATGATTCAGATAAATTTGTATTTCCAACAGATCCAAATAATTTTTCACCTTCTCCGGTTTTAGCAGCTATTTTTAACTCTAATACTTTTAATGCTTCAGCTGTTTTAGTAGCAGCTTGCACAATGCTTTTTTCTTTATGCGCTCTTTGTTTTAGCGTTTCTGCTAAAACCTTTTTAGCAGAAGTAGTAGCTAAAATTGCAAATCCATGAGGAATTAAAAAGTTACGACCGTATCCATTTTTTACTGATACCAGATCATCTTTAAATCCTAAGTTAGCTACGTCTTGTTTTAATATAAGTTCCATAATATTTTCCTATTATTATTTTAACATATCACCTACATAAGGCATTAAAGCCAAATGACGCGCTCTTTTAATTGCTTGAGATACTTTCCGTTGGTATTTTAACGAAGTTCCGGTTAAACGACGAGGCAATATTTTTCCTTGTTCATTAACCAAATACATTAAGAAGTCAGCATCTTTATAATCTATATATTTGATACCGTTTTTCTTAAAACGACAGTACTTTACTTTTACTTTAGTGTCAATTTCTAAAGGTGTAAGATATCTAATCTCTCCTTTACTGCCACCCTTTGCTTGTTGTTCTATAGATGCCATAATTATTTTTTAGGATTAGTAGCTTTGTTTCTTTCTCTTCTTTTTTCTGCCCAAGCGACTGCATGTTTATCCAGTCTTACAGTTAGATAACGCATGATGCTATCGTCTCTTCTAAATTCCAGTTCAAAAGCTGATATTTCTTCACCGGCCAACTTATATTCGAATAAGTGATAAAATCCGGTTTTCTTTTTTTGGATTGGATAAGCTAATTTTTTTAAGCCCCAATCCTCTTTTGAAATCATTTCGGCACCTTTAGAAACCAAATAGTCATAAAACTTTTGTACTGTTTCCTTTACCTGATCGTCAGATAAAACGGGATTCAAAATGAAAACAGTTTCGTAATGATTCATAATTGTTTTTATTTAATGTTAAAATTTAAGCGTGCAAATATACAATATTATTTTTGTTTTTAAAACAATTTGTTCATGTTAAATTATACTGAAATAAGAGAATTTTATTACTTTTGCAATCTGAAATTTTGAAGTGAATTATAATTTACAAAAATGAGGTACACACAGCTTACTAAAGAACAATTTGAAGAATTGAACGAAGAATTCGCATTATTCTTGGCTACTCAAAAAATTGATATTGCTGAATGGGAGGGAATCAAAAAAGACAGGCCCGATATGGCTGATGAAGAACTGAATTTGTTTAGTGATCTTGTTTGGGAAAAAGTACTTGGAAAATCGAAGTATTTAGAACACTTTTCTAAAGGCACAATAAACTTGTTCAAATGTAATGAAAGTGAGATCTTAAGAATTGTGGTAAAATCCAGCAAAGAAAACTTCGATTTTACGAATAAAGATAATTTTGAATGGTTTCTGGATAATTCACAAGATGGCGGTATTGAATACTTTAGAGGGAAAAAGAAATATGTGAAAGAAAGAAATGACGAGGTCTTCGATTTGATTCAACAAGGGAGTGTAGTTTGTAACGGTGATTTATACAAGGCCATTTTAAAAATAATTTCTCAATAGGTATTATTTGTACCAAGTCTCGGATATTAATTTTATTGTTGAATTCCTAAAAATTTGAATTCCTTCACTATTTGTCATTTGTCATTTGATTTTACGCAGTGATCCTAGAGTTTTAACGCAAAGAGTTTGTTATCAATTCTTGTATATTGGAAATTGCTCTTCATCCTTCACCCTTCTATATCCACAACTAAGCATTAAACAATAGCATTTGTTATTATATTTAAGGGAATTAAATACTCGCTATTTCGATTTAGGATTTCTTCTTAGCTTAGGATGTTAACCAATTTATCAACTCCTCTGCTGGCTTTTTCTGAAAAGATAGTCAGATTGTCATAGCTTGTCGATGAAATATTTGGATGAGGGTCAATAAAGTATATAGGTATAGTACTTTTAATATAATGTATGAGACTGGCTGCAGGATAAACCTGCATCGATGTGCCAATAATTACTAATATATCTGCTTTTTTAGTAATTTCTATAGCCTTGTCTAACATAGGAACAGCTTCTCCGAACCATACTATATGAGGTCTCAATTGATTTCCGTCATCGGCTAGGTCACCAAGGTTAAGGTCTTTATCCCACTGATAAACCTTATCCTCGTTATGTATGCTCCTTACTTTACGTAATTCTCCGTGCAAATGAATTATATCTGTACTACCGGCTCTCTCGTGAAGATCATCTACATTTTGGGTAATAATGGTAACCTCATATTTATTTTCCAATGCAGCTATTGATATATGAGCCTTATTTGGCAGCGCCCCTAATAATTGTTTCCTCCTCTGATTATAAAAATCAAGGACTAAATTTTTGTTTGCATTCCAACCTTGTGGAGAGGCGACCTCCATAACGTCATGACCTTCCCACAAGCCATCAGCATCTCTAAACGTTTTTAGACCACTTTCTGCACTCATACCTGCTCCGGTAAGTACAACAATTTTTTTCATATTATTATGGTATAATAATGGTTGACCTAAAATTAATTATTAATTCTATAAAGTGAAACATATTATTGTGGAAATTTCAACATTCTCATAAGTATCAGAAATACAGCAAGATAGAATTAATTAGCTATCAGTACAATTAGTTTTATAGCGAAATTTAAAAAATAATTCAAAATTCATGTAACATTATTGAAGTTCAGTAGTCTATTATAATATAAAAGGTATTGTGTAAAGCATAGTACTGTAAGTAGAAAACTCAAAACATAAAATATAACATCATGAAAAATTTAATTATTCCTTGCTTATTGATTGTAAGTTTAACAGTCTCAGCTCAGTATCTCGACCATAGAACGATAAATTTTGGCGACAATTTAAGTGCTAATTTTAAAAATATCACTCATTATGTTTCAAACTCCTTAGTAGATTCTATTATTGAAGTGGAAATAGAAGAAGAAGATGAACCTTTTGACTTTGATATTCAAAAGTATTTACCAAAAGACTTTAATCCGTATAAATTGATGTATGCCACTTACGATAATGTTTATGAATATTTCTTTGAAGAAGAAGATGAGCCTTATGACTTTGATACAAATGCTTATTTACCAAAAGGATTTGATCCTTACGAAGATGTATCCTTGATGGAAGAATATGAATTACTTAATGAAGAAGAGGATGCTACTTTTGACTTCGATACTAAAGAATTTTTACCAGAAGGATTTAATCCATATAATGATAATGAATCGAACCTAGCGGAATATGAAATGTTGAATGAAGAGGCGGATGAACCATTTGACTTCAGTACCATAGAGTATCTTCCAGTAAGTTTTGAAGTGAGTAAATAATTATATAATCTTATAAAATGTGAAGAGGGCTTTTAAGCCCTCTTTTTATTTAAATGTTCTAAACTTCTTAGTTATTTCGAAAACGTGATCTAGAATTTTCTCATCCTCCGCTGTAAAATCTTCATTTTTTCTATTCATTACCAAGCTTGCAGTTTCTTTTACTTTGTTCATTTGATAAGTAGTAAAGCCCGCTGCGCCGCCCCAAGAAAAAGATGGTATAAAATTTCTAGGGAAATTTGAACCATATATATTAGAAAAAATGCCAATTACCGTACCAGTATTGAACATAACATTAATTCCAGATTTTGAATGATCACCCATCACCAGGCCACAGAACTGAAGGCCTGTTTTTTGAAAACCTTGCTTTTCGTAGTCCCACATTCTAACTTCAGCATAATTATTCTTTAGATTAGAATTATTTGTATCTGCACCCAAATTACACCACTCTCCAATGACAGCATTTCCTAAATAACCTTCGTGTCCCTTGCTACAATACCCCGATAGGACTGCATTATTAACTTCGCCTCCTATTTTGCATTTTGGTCCCAAAGAGGTTGCGCCATAGATCTTTGTACCCATTTTTACCACAGAATATTCTCCCATAGCAAAGGGGCCACGAATCATACTCCCTTCCATTATTTCCGTGTTCTTTCCTAAATAAATTGGACCATTCTTGGCATTTAGGACACCGGTCTCTATTTCAACTCCCTCTTCTAAAAATATTTGTTCTTTATTGATACAATGAATACTATCGGGAATTGGAGCCGATTTTCTTCCTTTGGTTATTAGATCGTAATCAGCGATTATTGCTTCTCCATTGTATTTAAAAATGTCCCAGGTTTGTTTTAACTGAATAACAGACTCTTCATAACTTATTGATTCATAGCTGTCAAAATCTATTTCCTCTTGGGTATCTTTTGTAAAGAAAGCTATAATTTCATCATCTTTAAACACCATCTGATTTTCCTTTAAATTCATGATGATATCTACTAAACCTTCATTTGGAATGAACGAAGCATTTATCATGACATTTTCCTCCATTTCCACCATAGGATATTTATTTTGTAGATAATCTTCTGTGAGAGTTGTTGTAGTCGTTGTCAACCTTTTTTCCCATTTTTCTCTAATCGTTAGGATTCCTATTCTGATATCCGCTACTGGTTTTGTGTAAGTTAGGGGGAGTAAGTTGATGTGTGATGTTCCATCAAACAAAATATAATTCATAACATTAATTTTTGCAAATATAAGTTTTTATTGGTGAGACTCTTCAGTTTAAAAATGCATTATTTGATCATTTTAATTGTTGATTTAGCTCTCATTAATCCTTCCATCAACGGAAGGATTCCCAGATAGCATGAATTTTGCTAGATTCTTCACTCTCACTAACGAAATAACGGAATTTTAGTACGATTGTTACATAGGCCCTTGATATTAATTCTTAATTTTGTGACTGAAAATTGGAAGAGTTACTCAATATATACAAACTTAAAATTCAAACTATTATGAGTTATTTTATTAACAAGAAAATGCAAAGTGGTATATCCTTTGAGGATGCCATAGAGAAAGTTACAAGAGAGTTAAAGAAAGAGGGATTTGGTGTTCTAACAGAAATTGATATAAAATCAACTTTCAAGAAAAAATTGGATGTAGATATGAATAAGTATGTCATTTTAGGAGCTTGTAATCCGAACTATGCCTTTAATGCATTAAAAGAGGACAGTAAATTAGGCGTTTTCTTGCCTTGTAATGTAATTGTTGAAGAACAAGACAATGGAGATATCGAAGTATCCGCTGTGGATCCTATTGCGTCTATGTTATCTGTTAAAAACGAAAAAATAGAGGTTTTTGCGAAGGATGTATTAGAAAAGCTGGAGCGTGTTATCGCAAATTTATAGAATTATATAAGAGAAATATATTATCTATCAGACGGAAGAATCTTTTTATATTTGCAAACTATGAAATACAAAAAGTATCTTCTGAATATATTGCTAGCGTTATTCTTGCTATTTACTTGCTCCTCCGTTTTTTCTCAAAATGATAGTCTTGCAACAACAAATATATACTATAAAACCAAGCCTTTACAGTTTGGAAATGAACTGCTCTTAACTGATCAGGTAGATATCCCAGTAACTACGCCGGACTATTTTGTGATTTCGGGGTCGGCTATGGATTATATCCAAAACCGTATGATCTACGACCCTGTACGAGATCCAAAAAGACTGGGTCTTAATACAGTTTTATACGTTGGAGGAACCATGGTAGCTTTTGCCGTCTTATGGGTATCTCCAGAGAGCTTTTCAGGATGGGATAAAGACGAGATCAAAGAAGAAGGGCTGATCAATCAATGGAAGGAGAATGTACGGGCAGGACCTGTATGGGACGAGGATGATTGGTTTTTAAATTGGATCGCGCATCCTTATGTGGGAGCCATATATTATATGTCGGCCAGAGGAAGTGGATATCGTTGGTGGGAGTCATTTCTTTATTCAGCTATAATGTCGACATTTTTTTGGGAGTATGGGGTAGAAGCATTCGCCGAAATACCTTCCTGGCAGGATTTAATTATAACACCATTTGTAGGATCTATTATTGGTGAAGCATTTTTTGTAGCAAAAGGAGCAATAGTAAGAAACGACAGAAGAATATTAAGTTCTAAATTCTTAGGTGTAACATCTCTGATTATTATGGACCCAATGAATGAGCTTCTTAATGTTATGGGTTACAAGACCAAGAATAAAATACAGTCTTATTCCTTAATAGGACCCATTGATTTTGATCCAATTTCTCAAAAAAGAATATGGGGGTTGCAAGTTGCTGTTCAATTTTAATTGATAACTTTATTTGCTTAGGTACATTTTTCTTCTGGAGTATAATTCATAGAATTGATCATCTTTTAAACTGTCAATAAATAAAATACTCTCACCGGTTGATTTCATTTCCGGGCCTAAATTTTTGTTCACATTAGGAAATTTACTAAACGAAAAGACAGGTTGTTTGATGGCGTAACCATCCAACCGGGGTCTAAAATCAAAATCGGTTACTTTATTTACTCCCAGCATTACTTTAGTGGCAAAATTCACATAAGGTTCGTTGTATGCTTTAGAAATAAATGGTACTGTTCTTGAAGCTCTTGGATTGGCTTCAATTATATAAACCATATCGTCCTTTATAGCAAACTGAATATTAATTAATCCAACAGTTCTTAGAGCTAAAGCAATATTTTTAGTATGGTCTTTAATTTGTTGCATTACAAATTCCCCCAGATTGAAAGGAGGCAAGGTGGCATTTGAATCACCCGAATGAACACCACAAGGTTCTATATGCTCCATAATACCTATGATGTATACATTTTCACCATCGCAAATAGCATCTGCTTCAGCTTCGATAGCACCATCTAGATAATGATCAAGAAGTAAAACATTATTTGGAATTTTCCTCAATATATCAATTACATGCTTTTCCAATTCTTCCTTGTTAATAACGATTTTCATACCTTGACCACCAAGTACATAGCTTGGACGGACTAATATTGGAAAGTCCAGATCATCCGCTATTGCAGCAGCTTCATCGGCTGATGTGGCTGTACCAAATTGTGGAAATGGAATATTAAGTTCAGTCAATAATTCAGAAAAATGCCCTCTATCTTCCGCTAAATCCAAGGCTTCAAAACTGGTTCCGATTATTTTAATACCATATTTACTTAATTTTTCTGATAATTTCAGTGCAGTTTGGCCACCTAACTGGACAATGACTCCCTCAGGTTTCTCTAATTGGATAATATCCCAAATATGCTCCCAAAAAACCGGTTCGAAATATAATTTGTCCGCAATATCGAAGTCGGTGGATACAGTTTCCGGGTTACAATTGATCATAATCGTTTCATAACCACATTCTTTAGCAGCTAAAACGCCATGAACACAACAATAATCAAATTCTATCCCTTGTCCAATCCTGTTAGGTCCTGAGCCTAAAACAACAATTTTTTTCTTATCACTAACTTTACTTTCGTTATCGGAATAGGATTTTCCGTTTACGATCATATCACTTTCAAATGTAGAATAGTAATATGGTGTTTCAGCCTTAAATTCTGCTGCACAGGTATCTACTAATTTGTATACCCTGTTTATATTTAATTCCCTTCGTTTTTTATGTACTTCACTTTCCCAACATTTAAGCATATGTGCTATTTGTCTGTCTGCGAATCCTTTTTGTTTGGCTTCAAGCAATAAATCTTTTGGTATAGAATCTAAACTATGGGTGCTAATCTCTTTTTCTAAAAAGTGAAGAGCTTCGTATTCCTTTAAAAACCACATGTCGATTTTTGTGATCTCATGAATTCGACTCAATGGAATTCCTATCTGAATGGCATCGTAAATTACGAATACTCTGTCCCAGCTAGGGTTTTGGAGTTTGCTTATAACTTTATCATATTCAATAACTCCTTTGCCATCTGCACCAATACCATTTCTACTTACTTCCAGGGATTGTGTAGCTTTGTGAAGTGCTTCCTGAAAGGAACGACCGATACCCATTACCTCACCAACAGACTTCATTTGTAGCCCAAGAGTTCTCTCTGATCCCTCAAATTTGTCAAAGTTCCATCGGGGTATTTTTACTATTACGTAATCCAATGTTGGTTCGAAAAGGGCAGAAGTATTTTTTGTAATTTGATTTTCTAACTCGTCCAAATGATAACCGATAGCCAGTTTTGATGCAATTTTTGCTATCGGATATCCCGTAGCCTTTGAAGCTAGGGCAGAAGAACGAGATACTCTTGGATTTATTTCAATCGCTATCAGATCTTCTTTTTCGTCGGGGCTCATGGCGAATTGTACATTACAACCACCGGCAAAATCTCCTATAGAGCGCATCATTTTTATGGCCATATCTCTCATACGCTGGTAGGCAGTATCACTTAAGGTCATAGCCGGTGCAACCGTTATGGAATCTCCGGTATGGATTCCCATAGGATCCATATTTTCAATAGTACAAATAATAACTACATTATCATTTTTATCCCTTAGAAGCTCTAGTTCATATTCTTTCCATCCTATTAACGCCTTATCAATCAGCACTTCATGTATAGGAGATGCTTCAAGACCTCGCTGTAGTAATTCGTCAAAGTCTTCCCTTTTATACACAATAGAAGCACCTGTACCTCCTAAAGTAAAGGATGGCCTTATAACCAAAGGAAATCCAAATTCCTGAGCAATTTCTTTACCCTTTAAAAACGATGTTGCCGTTTTTGATGGCGCCTGGCCAATGCCAATTTTATTCATTAAATTTCGAAACTGTTCTCTGTCTTCGGTAATGTGAATGGCATTTATATCCACACCAATTATCTCTACATTAAAATCTTCCCAAATTCCTTTATCGTCAGCTTCAATACATAAATTAAGTGCCGTTTGTCCTCCCATAGTAGGTAATACGGCATCAACTTTATGTTTTTTTAATATCTCAATTATTGATTTAGTGGTAAGTGGTTTTAGATAAACATGATCAGCTATCTGCGGATCCGTCATTATTGTTGCGGGATTGGAATTTATTAAAACAACTTCAATACCCTCTTCGCGTATTGACCGAACAGCCTGTGTTCCGGAATAGTCAAATTCGCAAGCTTGACCTATTACAATTGGACCTGAACCTATAATTAAAATTGATTTGAGAGATGTGTTTTTTGGCATTTGTAAGATGATATATTAAAAAAAGTAAATATAATAATTTGTACGCTTTATATTCTGACAATTAGATATAAAAAAAGGTGTTACTACTAAAAGTAACACCTCATATATTTTTTATCAAAACATATTATTTTTTATGGTTTGGTTCTGACGAAACTGAAACTTTCTTTCTGCCTTTAGCTCTTCTTCTGGCTAAAATTTTTCTTCCGTTAACACTGGACATTCTCTCTCTAAAGCCGTGCTTATTTTTTCTCTTTCTTTTTGATGGTTGGAATGTTCTTTTCATTTCTTAATATCTTTATATTTAGCTGTCTGCTTTTTTTTATCTCAAAAGTGCGGCAAATATACAAAGAGTTTTAGTTCTGGCAAGTAGGAAGGGTAAAAAAACTTAACAATATTGCATACTTTTTAACAATTTAAAAATGTATTTTTACAAATAAAATAAAATAATATGCAATTTAACAAACCAATGCTGAAAGATGGGTCATTAGACGGTCAAGTTATAGTTGTCACCGGTGGTGGTAGTGGATTAGGAAAATCTATGACGACTTATTTTTTAGAATTAGGAGCAAAGGTTGTAATTAGTTCAAGAAATTTCGAAAAACTTACTAACACAGCTAAAGAATTAGAAGAGAAAACAGGTGGAGAGGTTTTACCCGTTCAATGTGATGTTAGAAATTATGAAGAGGTCGAAGCAATGCTTGCTTCTACTTTGAACGAATTTGGAAGAGTTGATGGTTTGTTGAACAACGCTGCAGGAAATTTTATTAGTCCAACAGAGAGGCTGTCAGCGAATGCTTTCGATACGATTATTGATATTGTTCTAAAGGGAACGAAAAATTGTACACTTGCCTTTGGCAAACATTGGATAGCAGCAAAACAAAAGAAGGCTACGGTTTTAAACATTGTAACAACCTATGCCTGGACTGGATCTGCATTTGTGGTTCCCTCAGCAACAGCTAAAGCCGGGGTCTTGGCTCTAACAAGATCTTTGGCGGTAGAATGGGCCAAATACGGAATTCGATTCAATGCAATTGCACCGGGACCTTTTCCAACAAAAGGAGCGTGGGATAGATTGCTGCCGGGAGATTTGAAAGATAAATTTGATATGAAGAAGAAAGTGCCATTGGGTAGAGTGGGAGAACATCAGGAATTAGCAAACTTAGCTGCCTATCTTATGTCTGATTTTTCTTCTTATGTCAATGGTGAAGTAATTACCATTGATGGAGGGGAGTGGTTACAGGGCGCAGGAGAATTTAATATGCTGCAGGAAATTCCTGAAGAGATGTGGGATATGTTAGAAATGATGATTAGAAGCAAAAAGAAAAAGTAAGAGATAAATATATTTGTATTATATCATAGAACTCGGGGCGGACAACTTTCGTGAGTTTGAGCAATCAGATGTCCTGATAAAACAATTTTTTCCATAACATTAGCAAACGATTGAAACGAATGATTCTTATCAATTACAAACTCTCTTAAAATATTCAAGATAACTGGATAGTAATATCACCCAGAAAGTCTTCGCTTATGAGGAATAGGATAACTCGATAAATGTTACTTAGTGGTTGATTGATTCTCAATTTGCCAATTCTTAGATTCATTTTCAAAAGAAATGAATGAAAGAAGCTGCATAGTTATTAGCTTATTTTTTTAATTTATTCTATTAAAAACTTTGTATTAAATGTTAAGAACTTCATTTTTAAAGCTCATAAATAATTGTATTTTTACAGCGATAAAAATTCGATTTTTTAATGGGAAAAATAATAGCAATTGCTAATCAAAAGGGAGGGGTAGGAAAAACCACAACAACTGTAAATCTGGCCGCATCCTTAGGAGTTTTAGAGAAAAAAGTCTTGTTGATCGATGCAGATCCACAAGCAAATGCGAGCTCAGGATTAGGAATTGATGTTGCGAATGTTGAAAGAGGTACTTATCAGGTTTTAGAACATACAATATCAGCAAAAGATGCTGTAGTTAAAACGAATTCTCCAAATGTTGATATAATGCCTGCACATATTGATCTGGTGGCTATCGAAATTGAGCTCGTTGATAAAGAGAATAGAGAATACATGCTAAAAGAGGCATTGCAGGATATTAAGGAAGATTATGATTTTGTGGTTATTGACTGCGCACCTTCTCTGGGACTTATAACACTTAACGCACTAACTTGTGCGGATTCTGTAGTGATACCAATTCAATGTGAATATTATGCTTTAGAGGGTTTAGGAAAATTATTGAACACAATAAAAAGTATTCAAAAAATTCATAACCCCGATTTAGACATTGAAGGATTATTATTAACCATGTTTGATTCTCGATTACGACTTTCAAATCAAGTAGTAGCAGAGGTAAAGAAACATTTTCACAATATGGTATTTAAAACGATCATACAAAGAAACACCAGGCTAGGAGAAGCACCAAGCTATGGAGAGAGTATTATTGCATATGACGCCACTAGTAAAGGAGCTGTAAATTACCTTAACTTGGCAAATGAAATTATAAAAAAGAATTTGAATGGCTAAAGCAACAAAAAAGCAAGTACTAGGTCGGGGGTTGTCTGCTTTATTAAACGACACTAATGAAGATATAATTACCGCGAAGGATAAGAATGCCGATAAATTAATTGGTAATATTATAGAAATTGATTTGGATGCTATAGTTGAAAATCCATTCCAGCCGCGAACTAATTTTAACGAGGAGTCTTTAAGGGAATTAGCAAGTTCAATTAGAGAACTCGGTGTTATACAGCCAATTACGGTTAGAAAACTTGAGGGGAACCAATTTCAATTGGTGTCTGGTGAACGTAGGTTTAGGGCATCTAGATCGATCGGTTTAAAAACAATTCCTGCATATATTCGAATTGCTAATGATAAAGAAATGTTGGAAATGGCTCTTGTTGAAAATATTCAACGAAAAGATCTGGATCCAATTGAAGTAGCACTTTCTTTTCAACAATTAATAGATGTAATTAAATTAACCCAAGAGGAGTTAAGTATTCGTGTTGGGAAGAACAGATCAACTGTAACGAATTTTCTAAGATTATTGAAACTAGATCCAATAATTCAAACCGGAATAAGAGATGGTTTTCTAACAATGGGACACGGAAGGGCGTTAATTAATGTTTCTAGTCTAAAAACACAAATAGATATATACCAAAAAATATTAAAGGATAAATTATCTGTACGACAAACAGAACAGTTGGTTAAAAAAATTAGGGACGGTAAATCCATTAATAATTTAGATGTAAAATCTAAAGAGCTTCCAGAATTTGTAAGAGATGGAATTAATGAGATCAGTTCTTATTTTGGTCATAAGATTGAGGTCAAAGTTTCTAGTAAGGATAAAGGAAAAATTATAATTCCATTCCATTCTGAAGAAGACTTTATTCGTATTAAAAAATTGTTGGAGTAGATGCATGAACGCATTATCTATACCATTATTATTTTTATTTTTTGTTCGAATTTTTCTTTTGGACAAGAAAATATTGATAGTGATGTAAAGGTAATTTCGAAAGACACCATATTTACTGATGATGAGATAGACCCACTTTCCCCTGCCAGAGCTGCCTTTTATTCAACCGTATTGCCGGGATTAGGGCAGGCATACAATAAAAAGTATTGGAAAGTACCAATAGTGTGGGCCGCAATTGGTACAGGTGTTTATTTCTACAAAAATAACGAGGATCTGCTGGAGACATACCAAGAGGCATATAAACTTAGGCTATCTGGTAGGCCTGATGATTTTGATGGAACAGGAGATAATCCTAATTTAAGTACAGAGTCCTTGGTCAGAGCACAGGAGATCTATAAAAAAAATAAGGATTTATCATTATTTCTTACTCTAGGCCTTTATGCATTGAATATTATAGAGGCTAACGTTGATGCGCATTTAGATGATAAAGCATTTAATACTAATTTATCATTTAGTCCCTCGTTTTATATTGATCCCATAAATAATCAATATGTAGCGGGAGTTAATATAAAATATGATTTTTAATTTAAAATTCATGTATCGTAAATAAAATAAAAAGTATAAAATGAATATAGCGCTTTTAGGTTATGGGAAAATGGGAAAGGCCATTGAGCAGGTCGCTTTGAAAAGAGGGCATCAAATTGTTCTGAAACTGGATATTGATCACAAACAATTTGATTTTTCAGATGTAGACCTTGCTATTGATTTTAGTGACCCGTCAGCAGCGTTTCAAAATATACATAACTGTATTAAAAATGGTATTCCCGTTGTTTCTGGAACGACCGGATGGTTGTCCAGATATGAAGAAATAGTTGATTTTTGCAATCTAAAAAAAGGTGCTTTTATTTATGCATCAAATTTTAGTGTTGGGGTAAATTTGTTTTTTAATCTAAATGAATATCTGTCAAAAATTATGAAGAACATTGACGGTTATGATGTTAAAATGGAAGAAATTCATCACATACATAAATTAGATGCTCCCAGTGGGACAGCAATTACATTGGCAGAATCCATAATGGAAAATTCAGATAAAACAAAGTGGAACTTGGAAAATGAAAATGAAAGTGATTTGTTTATTAGAGTTAAGAGAGAAGGGGAAGTGCCTGGAACACATACCGTTGAGTATGCATCTGCTGTAGATTCAATAGAGATCAGACATACTGCATTTAACAGGGGAGGTTTTGCTCTTGGTGCTGTAGTTGCAGCCGAATGGCTTTTAGGTAAGGAAGGAATATTTTCAATGAAGGATGTTCTTGGCATGTAAAAGATTCAATTTTAATTATCTCCCAATTTTTTGGATAGAGATCAGAGGAAGGCTAGTTAAATTAAAATTTTAAGTTAAATAAAATATAAATTAGTAACGAACGGTATATTTTACTAACTAATAATAATAGAATAAAATATTTAAAAATATAATTATGACTTTAAATCAGTGGTTTCTTTTTTTTATAGCAATTCAAGTTATTCATTTTCTCGGAACATGGAAGCTATATGTTAAAGCAGGAAGAAAAGCCTGGGAAGCAATAGTACCAATTTACAATGCTATAGTACTAATGCAAATAATTAACCGACCAAAATGGTGGGTGATACTTCTTTTTATACCAATAATTAATCTGTTAATGTTTCCGATAGTTTGGGTAGAAACAATTAGAAGTTTTGGAAAAAATTCGACTAAAGACAGCATTCTGGTCATTGCAACATTAGGACTTTATATATACTTTGTTAATTATGTGGCAGATGTAACATATATTGAAGATAGAAGTTTAAAACCAAGAACAGCTACCGGAGAATGGGTCAGCTCAATTGCTTTTGCTATAATAGCTGCAACCCTTGTCCATACCTATTTTATGCAACCGTATACCATACCAACATCCTCCTTGGAGAAATCATTATTGATAGGGGATTTTTTGTTTGTTAGCAAGTTTCATTACGGTGCCAGGGTACCAATGACAACAGTGGCAGCGCCGATGGTTCATGATACTATACCCGCGATACCTATTCCTTTTACAGGAATAAAGCTCACGAAAAAATTCCGTTCCTATTTGAACAAACCACAATTACCTTATTTAAGGATCCCTGGATTTCAAGATATAAAGCGAAACGATATTGTAGTATTTAGTTGGCCGGCGGATACCGTGGAGCAGTTTTTTAAGAGAACGAATAGAAGAATTAGAAAACCTGTTGATAAGAAATCGAATTATGTTAAACGCTGTGTTGGTGTGCCAGGCGACTCTTTAGAAATTAGAGATGGTTTTGTATATATAAACGGCGAGAAGAATATCTTACCCGATAGAGCCAAATTACAATTTAATAATGTTATCAGAACGAAGACTGCCATTGATAGAAAGTTTTTAGAAAACTATGATCTGGAAGAATATCAACCCATTTATAAATTTAAAATTGATATTTGGGATAACCCAAGGATCATAAGTCATCTAGCTACCCTGGAATCCCAAAGAAGATCCTATTTAAGAGAGTATTATAGAGATTCATTAGATGTTTATGTCGTTGGTGGAATTGCTCAGGACGAGGCGAGAAAACTTAAAATTTCGGCTTCACCAAATGCAATAAAAACAAATTTAACAGAAGAGATTAAATTGAGATTATTGAAGGATAAAAACGTTATCTCTGTTGATTTATTTATTGATAAATCGATAAATGATCTATTTGGTGCAAAATATCATCCTGATTGGAACAGGGATAGCTTTGGGCCAATTTATATTCCTGAGAAAGGAAAAACAGTTTCACTCAACAGAACATCTCTTCCATTTTATAAACAAATAATAAGAGAATATGAAAAAAATGATCTTCAAATGCAAGGGGATCAAATATTTATAAATGGTGAACCGGCAGACAGTTATACCTTTGAGCAGGATTACTACTGGATGATGGGAGATAATCGTCATAACTCTGAAGATTCTCGTTTTTGGGGATACGTACCTTTTGACCATGTAGTTGGAAAACCTGTTTTTATTTGGTTTAGTTGGAATACAAATGGGAAAGGATTGGGCAAAGTTAGATGGGAAAGGTTATTCACAACTGTAGGAGGAAGTGGTCAGCCCGTTTCTTATTTCTATTATTTTTTAGGTGTTGTTGCACTTCTCTATGGATACAGTATCTATAAAAAGCGTAAAAAAGAAGCCTAATGTTCTAAAAGATGTTAATACATCCTTCATATTTCGGATCTATAATTCAATATGTTGGCATCGTTAATGCCAAAAAATTGACTTTTGAAATCAACGATAATTATCAAAAGCAAACCTATAGGAACAGGTGTTTTATTTATGGCCCAAACGGAAAACAGTTATTAACTGTCCCCGTAGTTCATATTAAAACAGGTAAAAAACAAAAGACAAAGGATGTAAGGATTGACAATAGTGTAGCATGGCAAAAACTTCACAGCAGAGCTTTACATACCGCTTACAGATCATCACCGTTTTTCGAATTTTACATTGACGATCTATTAATTATTTTTGAAGAGAAATATGATTTTCTGTTAGATTTGAATCTAGTAATAAATTCTGTCCTGTTTGATTGCATGGAGTATAAAAGAACAATACAAGAATCACATTCCTATGAATTAAAACCTACAACCATATATGATTTTAGGGGTTTAATAAATGCAAAAGGAAAAGAGAGGTACTCTCTACAAAAATATATCCAGGTTTTCGATTCCAAACATGGCTTTATTCCAAATTTAAGTATTTTGGATTTACTTTTTAATGAAGGTCCAAATACATCGCAGTACCTCGAAGACCATAAAGATCTACTTTTTTAAAGCTAAAAGCACCCAAGATATTATTAAGAACCCAATACCGGTAATAATTGGAGGCAACATGATCTTTGGTGCATAAAAACCACCGATATAAATCATTACACTTCCCAGTAAAACCAATAGGATTCCCGCTACGCTAAGCACCTTATTTTTATCCATTTATATTATTATAGTTTAATCTCTAATTAAGACTATTTCAATATTATCTTAGACAGATTGGGCAAGGGGTAATATCTATATATCAGTCAATTAAGTAAAGAATATTTTACTTTTTTCCTTTAGACCTAGATGCTTTTTTGTTGATCTCATCTTGTAATTCTCTCCGAACTTTTTGTTCTCTCTCCAACGCAATAGTTTTAAAAGCAAAGAATTCTTCCTCAATTTCAGCCAGTGATTTATTGGCTTGTTTTGTTATAGAATTACTGTTTTTAAATCTATATATAAAGAATATTAGAAGAAGAACCAAACCCGTAATAATCGACCATAAAACGGTATTATAAGATGCTTTGGTCAAGGAGATTCCAAGCAATTTAATGTTATCTTTTTCCATAGTAACATTAGTGAGATTGTCATTTGTTGTTTTTAATGCTCCCTTAAGTTCATTAACCTCAATATCTTGTGCGGTGACCACCTGTTTGGTGGTTGCCAATTCGTTCTTTAATACTTTCAAAGAATCTAAAACATTCTTTTTAATCTTATAATAAAACGTTTGTTTTACAACTTTATATTCTTGATAGCTAGATGATTTTCTGTATAAATAATCAAATTGACTTTCGATGGTACCATTATCCAATGATGGTTTTGGTTCATTAGTTTGATCTTCTTGAGAAAACATGAGTGATGTTGCCATTATAAAAATTAAGAAGGCAAGAAGATATTTTATGAGTTTCATAATTGTGATATTTTTGAATAAATTGTCTTAGATTGTTAAAAAAAATCGGGCTTAATTGATTAAAATTTGTGTTATTCAATTAGAGCGTTTAAAATTAAGCTAAAAATTATTCTTGTGCAAAGATTAGTTCAAAACTTGCCTTAATATACGGATAGGGTGGTACGAATCACGTTTAGTACCATCTAGTATTTGATGCCTGCAACTTGTTCCCGCAGCGGCTATTACAACTTGTTCTTCACTATTCCTTATTTTTGGAAAAAGAGTATCTTCTCCGATCTGCATACTCAACTTATAATGTTCTTTTTCATAACCAAAGGACCCTGCCATCCCACAGCATCCTGAATTAATTATAGAGACATTAAAATTTTCTGGGATATTCAGCATGTCAAAAGTAGCTGAAATATTAGAAAGGGATTTTTGCTGACAGTGACCATGAATTTTTACGTTCTTTTCAATTGGATTAAATTGATCAGTAGTTATATTTCCAAGCTTGATTTCCTTTTGAAAGAATTCTTCAATTGTGTACGTGTTTTTAGCAATTTCAGAAGCCGCCTTCTTGTTGTCCGCAAGTCGAATATACTCATCTCTAAAGCTCAATATGGCAGAAGGTTCAATTCCTATCAATGGTGTTTCTTCTGCAATTAAATTTTCGTAATGAAAAACATTAAAATTAGCTAGTTCCTTCGCTTTATCCAATACGCCCTTAGAAATAAAGCTCCTGCCACTTTCTTTATGATCGGTTATAAGTACTTTATATCCCAATCTCGATAAAACCTCGATCGTGTCTATGCCGACTTGTGCATCGTAGTAATTAGTGAATTCGTCAATGAACAGGTAAACGCTACCTTTGGAGTAGGATGCAACATCCAATCTGAATCTATTTGTACTGTACCAATGGCGAACTGTTTTATATGCCAATTTAGGTACAGATCTTTTAAGTGCTATACCCATTATTTTTTTTGAAATAGCCGAATTTAATGCCAGGTTTGTAAGTCTTGGCATGATGCTTCCCAACTTATTTAACTTTACGTTATTAGCAAATATCTTTGTGCGAAAAGGAATACCATTTTCTTTATAATATTGGTGTAGGAACTCCGCTTTTAGAGAAGCAACATCAACATTGCTAGGGCATTCGCTTGCACAGGCCTTACAACTAAGGCACAGATCAAAGACATCCTTAAGTTCCTCGTGGTTAAATCTGTTGCTCTTATCACTATTAGTTAAAAACTCTCTTAAAGTGTTGGCTCTTGCTCTGGTGGTATCCTTTTCATTTTTAGTTGCTCTATAACTTGGGCACATAGTTCCACCTGCACTAACTGGTTTCCTGCAATCACCGGAACCATTACACTTTTCCGTAGCTCTTAAAATACCCAAAGAGTCAGAGAAATCAAAAATTGTATCTATATCCGGTTCTTTACGATCTACTTCATATCGCAGAGATTTGTCCATAGGCAATGGGTCCACTATTTTACCTTTATTAAAAATATTGTTGGGATCGAACGTATATTTTACTTTTTTAAGCAATTCATAATTTGATTCTCCTAATATTATTGGGATAAATTCAGATCTAACGATTCCATCACCATGTTCACCACTCAAAGAGCCCCTATATTTTTTTACCAGATCAGTAACATCTGACGTTATTTTTCTAAATAGCTCGACATCTTTCTTCTTTTTTAAATTTAATATTGGCCTAAGGTGAATTTCACCTGCTCCGGCATGCGCGTAATAAACAGCATTTTGTTGATGTTTCTCCATCATTGCACTAAACTCACCGATATAGTTTGGCAGATCCTTTACATCGACCGCCGTATCTTCAATGCAGGCAACAGCTTTTTTATCGCCCACTATGTTTCCTAATAAACCCAAGCCTGCTTTTCTTAAATTAAAGGCTTTCTCAATGTCCTCTCCGGTGAGTTCGGGATAATAATACCCGAGACTGTTTTCCTTCAAATCGGAGATTAACTTATCGGATTGCTCCTGGACTTCTGCTCTTGTGTTTCCGGTGATTTCCAACATTAAAATGGCTGCTGGGTCCTCCTTAATAAAAAATCGATTCTTGTTCTGTTCTCTATTATTTTTGGTACAGTCCAAGATAGTTTTATCCATGAGCTCACAGGTGTATAAATTGTGATTCATTGCCACATTAGTGGCTTCCATACTATCCTGTATAGAGTTAAAATGGGCGGCAATTAAAATATTTTCACTCGGTGGTAATTCATCCAGATGAATAGTTATATCTGTAGTAAAAGCTAGTGTTCCTTCACTTCCGCATAATAATTTGGAAAGATTTAATTTTTCTTCAGAGCTACTAAAAACCTGACTATCGATTAAAGCATCTACTGCATAACCTGTGTTTCTTCTATGAATACTTTTTTTAGGATAACCCTTTCTTATTTCGGCTTGTGTTTCAGGTTTAGATAATTCAGAATACAAAGAAGCATATATTTTTTGTTCTAATGAATTTCCTTTCATTTTCTCCAGATATTCATTTTTGTCTAGAGCCTTAAAATTTACCTCACTACCATCCGACAAAATAGTATTTATAGAGATGATTTTATCTCTCGTTACCCCGTATTTAATAGATGTTGTTCCCGATGAATTATTTCCAACCATTCCACCTAGCATACATCTATTCGAAGTAGATGTGTTCGGACCAAAGAACAATCCAAAGGGTTTTAGAAATAAATTTAGATCATCTCTGATAACCCCCGGCTCCACTTTAACAGTTTTATTTTTTTCATCAAAAGCAAGGATTTTTGTGAAATACTTAGATACATCAACAATGATTCCCTTGCCAACGCATTGGCCGGCTAATGATGTTCCAGCCGTACGTGGAATGAGGGTAATTTTATGATCTTGTGCAAATTGTATTAATCTCTGTATATCCTCACTGCTTCTAGGAAAGCATACAGCTATAGGAATTTCACGATAAACAGAAGCATCTGTTGCATAAATACTTTTATGTAAATCATCAAAATTGAGTTCCCCTTGAATTTCCTTAGATAGAATTTGCAGTTTTTGTATTGATGGCATTGGAAGAATTAATTATTAAGAAACTTTTGAACCGTTATTTACTCTTTCTGGTGTTTGTAAAAGTACAACTTCTTCTCCATCCTGAATACCAAGAACCAAACATTCGGAAGTAAAATTGGCTATTTGTTTCGGTCCAAAATTAATCACTGCCATTACTTGTTTTTGTAATAGATCTTTCCGGGAATACAAGCTTGTTATTTGAGCGCTGGATTTTTTTACACCAAGTGATCCAAAATCAATTCTTAACTGATATGCAGGATTTCTGGCTTTTGGAAAGTCGTTAACCTCAATAATAGTTCCTATCCTAATATCAACTTTTGAAAAATCTTCAAAGGTGATCATTTCTTTTCCCATATCTTTATTAAATTAATTTTTCAAATACCCATGCCGGTCCAATTAATAAAAATTGTAAATCTTTAAAAAAAGAAGGTTTTTTACCTTCAACTTTATGGCCGTAAAACTGACCAATCCATGCGATAACAAAAATACCAAAAGAAGTATAAAACAAGGGAGTATAAAGACCCAAATAATAATTTCCAATAATGCATAAGATCGAAAAACCAAGCATTCTTAAGAACATCGAAAATGATAACCTCAAATAAAATACCAAAACGAAAATGAGTATCAGGCTTGCCCAGTTTTCAATAAATGGATTATTCAATCCAATTAGATTTTGCAAGAATTGATTTGGGATACTCATCAACATACCTACAATACTAAAAAAAATTGCTGGTACACAGATATAATGAATTTTTTGATTGGTTATATTTTGATGACTAACAGCATATTCATCGAACCACTGATTAAGACTTTTCATACATTTAAAATTTTGTAATTATATGATATTAAATTAATTAAAAAACTGCCTGCCGGCAGGTAGATTTGAGAACCTGTATAATCGCTTCACTATCACATGAAAAAATTGATCATTTCCTTTTTTGAAATTATGGATAAAATTTATTCACGCTCGTTTCAATTTTGTATTTTTGAAGTATAAAAATACAAATAAAATACTAAATGTCTAGAACTCCATCCAACATGCTTCGGCTAGGTACAATTGCTCCGAATTTTACACTTTTGGATACAGTATCCCATAAGATACTTAGCTTAAAAAGTATGAAAGGAACAAACGCTACGGTTATTTTATTTATTTGTAATCATTGTCCTTTTGTTATCCACGTAAACAAAGAATTAGTAATGTTGGCAAATGATTATAGGTCAAAAGGAATTGAATTTATCGCTATCTCTTCAAATGATGTAGAGAATTACCCTCAGGATTCACCTCAATTAATGCACGAAGTAGCAGCGGATCTAAATTATCCTTTCCCTTATTTATATGATGAAACACAGAATATAGCGAAGGCTTACGATGCTGCCTGTACACCCGATAGTTATGTTTTTGATTCAGAACTAAAATTAGTTTACAGAGGGCAATTGGATGATTCTCGTCCTGGAAACGGAATTGCTGTTACAGGAGAAGATATTCGAAATGCTTTGGATTGTATATTAAATGGGACTCCAATTTCATCTACTCAAAAGCCGAGTATTGGCTGTAATATAAAGTGGAAGGCCTAGCTTTTGATGTGTGGATTGGGTACCGAAATTAGTGAATGTGGTTGACGGGTTTCAATGATTCTTTTTGTCTTTTTCCTAACAGATATCACAGATCTATAGTTAATAATAGCAAAAATCAGCGAGATCAGCGAGAAATCAATCTCCAAATTTTTTAATTCCGAAGTGATTTATTTCCATTCCTTTAATAACAACAATTGGTTTATATGTTCATAATGATGTTCGCAATGCCACGCATAGATGCCTATATTTTTCGCTAGAGAAACTTCCTTCTTGGTTTCGGGATGAACATAACACCTTTTCAGATCTTCAGATGTGAGCTCTTTAAGCAGATACACCCATTTGGAATGCAAGGCCCTTAAATAATCCAATCCAAGTTTTATGGGAGCAAATTTTGTATCTTTTAATTCTGCCCAACGATCTTCGTGATAAGCTTTGATCAGTGGTTTGTCCTCAGTAAGTGTCCACTTAAAACGAATATAACTATTGGTGTGGCTGTCGCCCAAATGATGAATGACTTGCCTGATCGTCCAGCCACCGGGGCGGTAGGGGGTATCCAATTGTTCTTCTGACAGATTATTTACCAGCTGCGATAATTTTTCAGGATGATCTTCAATTATGGTGATCCATCTTTGAATGTCATTAGAAGAAATGTTTACAGGTATATTTACCTTGCCAATTGGATATTTAAGTTCTTCCATCATCAATCTTTTTTTTCCAATTTTTTAACAATGTCTTTTGCCCTTCTATTGCCCGAATCCAGGCTCAATGATTTTTTATAATTTTTAACAGCCTCGATCGTATCCCCACTTTTTAGATATGCTTCTCCCAGACTGTCATATACGTTAGGGCTATCTTGGTATAGAGCGACATTTATTTTAAAAATAGCGATGGCATGCTCGAAATTATTCTTATTGAGCTCCTCATATCCCAAAGAATTAAAATTCCCCTCATTAATACTTATATCTAGAGAATCTTTGGTTTTTATTGCCAAATAACCTTCCAAGGCCTTCTCATAGTTAAACTCTTTCAAATATTCATTTGGGAGTTTTTCAGCATCATCTAATTTCCTATAATCATAAACAATATTTTCATTGCCCTCCTTTGGAACGAGTACCATGTATTTTTTTTGATCCATGGGATTTGTTAAAAATTGAATTTTCTCATTCATCTCTTTAACAAAGAACGTGTCATCATCTGTTTTTAGTGGTTTGATTTTATTTGCTCCGCTCCATTTTAAGAAAAGAATATTATTCTCAAAATAAACTTCAATTATTTCGTCTGAATTGTATAAATATCTACCGGAATATTGCTCAACAAATACCTGATCATTTGAGGTTTTGGAACAACTCAGTAATATAAAAACCAGAATAAATGCAATATTTCGAATTGTTTTCATAATTTAAATTTTTCGATTCTCAAAAATACTAAATCTTATGTATAAAAAAACGTCTCTTTATTTAAAGAGACGAATATAATATTAATTGAAAAAAAATTAGATTTTTAAAAATTAAAATGAACTAAGAACATCGGTCCACTATATGTTATACCGGCACTTCCATTCCATGACCCAACATCATTTCCTCCATCCACTTCAAAATCAACGCTATAATATTTGTAATTAACTCCAACTCCAAAGAAATCAACAATTTGATATTTAACTCCTCCTGAAAAATCCCATAACCAACCTTTATAATCTCCTATTGCAATATAAAAAAAATCAACATCTGCTTTAAAAAACCATTTAGATGTAGGTGCCCAGTTGTAATATAGACCAATATCGGGAAGTGGTGCCGTAACACTAATACCCTGTCTTTCAAATGCAGCTTCATTTTCTTCACCATCGGGATCTATCAAAGTAGCCTCACCTTCGATATAAATAGAAACAGGCATTATATGGAACCCAATTCCAACACCGAGCTCATGCTTATCTCCCCGTGATATTATTCTACTCACCATCGAACGCAACACGGTAATATCTACTCCCAGCTCGACTTGACCAGCAAATTTATAATCTTCCCACTCTATAGGGTCATCTTCATCTATCGCTGCGACATTTACAGTATTAATTCTGAAAACATCTGCTGACAATTTCCATTTTTTAGTAAATCTCCAATCGAATCCAACATTAAAAGTTCTCTGATATTCTTCAAAATCAAATCTTTTTCCCAAATTAATATCTGCGTCAACAGCTTCTCCATTAACACTGATCTTTAATTCTTTGGATGGAAGAAATAATCCTCCTGTAAAAACAAATTTATCCGTTAATAGAGGGTGTTTCTCTATCTCTTCCTGTGAAAACGAGAATTGACTTATTAAGATAGCTAAAAAGACGAGATATTTAAAATGATTTTTCATGAGGGAATCTGTTATTGTTTGCGACTACTTACGAAGATAATCAATTTATGGCTGAAATACAACTAAAATAAAAACGCCTTTAAAAGGCGTTTTTATTTATTTAACATTCATCAACTCCACGTCAAAAATAAGCGTGGCATCAGGGGGTATCACTCCGCCAGCTCCCTGACTGCCATAGGCCAAATGAGACGGAATTACTAAACGAGCCTTATCGCCAACCTGCATCAGTTGAAGACCTTCATCCCATCCTTTTATAACCTGTCCAACTCCCAGAACAAAATCAATAGGCTGTTTACGTTGGTACGAGGAATCAAACACAGTTCCATCCTCGAGTTGTCCTTTATAATGTACTGATACATTCTTTCCTTTTTCAGATTTTACTCCGGTCCCTTTCTGAATAATTTGATATCTCAGTCCACTGTCAGTTTTATTAAAACCTGCGGCTAATTTTTCTAAAGCCTCTTCACTTTTTACTTTTGCCTCAGCAATTTTTCTTTCCCTTTCTCCTTCAAATGTCCTGAAAGCTTCAATTGCATTAAAGTTTTCTGCAGAATCCCCAACTCTAATTATTTCAACATCTTCAATAAGATCATCCTGCGCTATAGAATCCACAATGTCCTGCCCTTCAACAACATTGCCAAATACAGTGTGTTTATTATCTAACCAGGGTGTAGCAACATGCGTTACGAAAAACTGACTTCCATTCGTTCCCGGTCCGGAGTTTGCCATGGAAAGCATTCCCGGTCTGTCATGTTTTAAATCCGGATGAAATTCATCATCAAAACTATAACCAGGGTTTCCTGTTCCTGTTCCTTGAGGGCAGCCTCCCTGAATCATAAAATCCGATATCACCCGGTGAAATTTTAATCCATTATAGTATTTTTCTCCTTGCGCTTTGGCTGAGTTTTCAAGATTACCTTCTGCTAAAGCAACGAAATTACCTACAGTACCAGGTGTTTTTTCGAATTCTAGGTTAATTAAGATGTCTCCTTTTGTTGTTTTAAAATTTGCGTATAAACCGTTTTCCATTTTTTATTTTTTTTTGCAAAGATACTTTTTTTATGATAAGGTGGAATCCTATTTTAGGCAAATTTTTTTCGTTAAGAGCAATGCAGAAAATGTTTTATTTATTGCCTTAAAAGTAATATTAAGTGATTTTAAACGTTATATTATTTTAAAAGGAAAAAATAGAATTGTTATGAAAAAAATTACGCTAATATTGGCCGTTATGCTGATCTGGATGACAGCATCTGCCCAACTCCAATCAGAAGGGTTCAGCAATAGTATATTACCAGAAGGATGGACTTCAATAAATGAATCCAGTGGATGTCAAATGCAATTTGGATACACAGGTACTATGCCGGAAAGCGGAAATCCTTTAGCGTCGTTTTCATCAGGGGCAGCATTTTTTGACGATTCAGTTTGTGGTGCTTTAAGTCAAGACAGAATAGTTTTAACCGCTCCAAGTATTAATTTAACAGGTGTTACGAATGCTGAATTGATTGTAATATATAATTTACAGGTATTTGGCGATAAAGGAGAATTCATAGTGGAAGCCTATAATGGCGCTAATTGGGTGCAAGTCTACTTCCAGGATACAGATACACCTAGGAATACAGGAGCTAATCAGACTAAGATTTTAGATGTTTCCGAACACATAAACAACACCTTTGCAGTTCGATTTATATATGATGATGAAGGAACCAGAGCTTGGGGATTAGGAATTGATAGTTATACACTAAATAACAACTCCGTTGCCGGTATTGAAGAATTTGTAGATATTGACTTTAAATATTATCCAAATCCTGTTGCAAATTTCTTAAAGCTGAGTTCCAAAGAAAATATTGAAGAAATAAATATTTACAATATTTTAGGCCAAGAAGTAATACATGAGAATTTTTCAACAAGGTCAGCACAAATTGATTTGAGCAATTTACCTGTTGGAGCGTATATAGCGCACGTTCAAATTGATAGTAGGGTGGGAACCATCAAGGTCCTAAAACATTAAATAAGAAGAAGTTTTATTTTAAGCAAAGGTCATTTTAATAATGACCTTTTTTTTGATATATATTTAACTCGAATTTTGAATAAGCCCAGTAAAAGCACATCATAATACAATAATAGATAATATGCATTTCCAGCCCGGTTATTTGACAGTTGACACTTATTGTTGGGATTTTTATTCTCAGATAAATTTTACACTACGATTATACTCATGAGTTAATCTTTCCTTTCTTCTAAGGATAATTCATCAGATAACTATAAATATTGTGGTTATTATTCGTCGGCTGAATTTTCTCTCCAGACTTTTCCAACTTTATTCATAGAACCTTTCAATCTCGTAGATGATACTGTTAGATAGTTAGTTGATTAGAAACTAGATTCTTTCAGTATCAGTTTGTGTTTGATGTTAAATTGAGTCATTGTATATTGAATTTGATGAGAATAATATACAAAGAAAAAGACCGCTAAGGAATCAATTTCAATAACGGCCTAAAAAAAGGGATCTTCAATATTTTTAATAGTCTTGCTTTGAACTATATAAGAATCTTATATAGCATCCTACATTAATAGCATATCATATTTTATTTTATTATTGAAAACCGATTGTATTTCTACAAATGAGGGATTAGGGGAGAAAAGGAGCTTTTCTATAGATGAATACCTTATTTGTTTTAAATTACGGTTCATATAAATTGCTGAATATCTTCAGTTTAATTAAATATTTGATCTCAGAAGTACGTATCTTCTCAAAAGAAGCATACAATATCTTCAATGCGTAGTTTTTCTAAAAATGAAAAACAATTCATCATTTGTTTAATAAGAAAACACGGTCTTATTTGACCAGAATTAATTGTAAAGAGAAAATTGTTAAGTGAGGGATTTAGTTAAATAATAATAATTTAACTCTCAATTAAACGCATAATATTTTGATTTATTTTAAATGACAAAAAATTATTATCGTCTAGCTCTGTGAAGTAATAAAAAATCTGCTAGTACCATTGCACTTAATGCTTCAACAATTGGTACTGCTCTAGGCACTACACATGGATCATGTCTGCCTTTTCCCTGCATTATAACAATATTTCCATCTGAATCTATGGTTTCTTGTTTTTGCATTATTGTAGCCACTGGTTTAAAGGCGACTCGAAAATAAATATCCATGCCATTGCTAATACCTCCCTGAATACCTCCTGATAAATTACTTTTAGTGGAGCCATCGGTATTGAACTTGTCATTATGTTCTGATCCCTTCATTTTTGCACCACAGAAACCACTTCCGTATTCAAATCCTTTGACTGCATTTATCGTAAGCATTGCTTTCCCTAATTGTGCGTGTAGTTTCTCGAAAATAGGTTCACCAAGTCCAATAGGTACATTTTGAATAACGCAGGTTATAGTTCCACCAATAGTATCGCCTTGCTTTTTTATAAGTTCAATCTGCTTGATCATTTTATCAGCAGTACTTTGATCGGGACACCTTACAACGTTATTCTCAACTTTTGAAAAATCAAGTTCTTGATAGGGTTTGTCCAAAAATATTTCTCCTACAGAAGAAGTAAAGGCATTAATCTTTATATCACTAATGTATTGTTTGGCAACAGCGCCCCCAACGATCCAGTTGGCAGTTTCGCGTGCAGAACTTCTGCCACCGCCTCTGTGATCTCGAAGTGAATATTTTTTCGCATAGGTAAAATCGGCATGAGAAGGACGATAAACATCTGTGTTATGGGAATAATCTGCACTTTTTTGATTTGTATTCTGAATATGAAAACCAATGGAGGTTCCGGTTGTTTTACCCTCGAAGATTCCAGATAAAAAAATTACTTCATCCGGTTCTTTACGCTGTGTCGTGATTTTTGATTGTCCGGGTTTTCTTCTGTCTAACTCTTTTTGTATTTCATGTATATCCAGTTCAATTCCAGCAGGACATCCATCTATTATCCCTCCAATAGCTGGACCGTGGGACTCGCCAAAAGTGGTTAATTTATATAAATTACCAAAAGAATTACTCATTGATTGACCTTTAAAAAATTCGAAGAACAAAGTTAAAATAATTTGATGAATAGCATAACAATAGTTGTTGTATTGTTTATTTTTGATAAATATTCTAAAATTTATATGGATAAATTATTATATAAAATTGAAGTCAAGGGAAGGGTACAGGGAGTATGGTTTAGGAAATACACTTATCAAAAGGCTTTAGATCTGGGGTTGAAGGGATTTGTAAGAAATGAACAAGATAACTCTGTCTATGTTGAAGTTATTGGAGATTTGCCACGATTAGATAAGTTTGTAAAATGGTTGTATCAGGGCTCACCTTTATCAAAAGTCAACTCTGTTGATTATAAACTGGGACTCATAAAAAAGTACGATACCTTCGAAATAAAATCTTAATAGAACCAGAGTTTTATTGCCATAATGATGACCATTACAACCAGGATAATTTTAACAGGGCCATCTCCTTTTTTTACAGACCACCGACTTGCAAACCAACCACCTATTGCATTACCAAAGGCTAAAACGAGTCCATATTCCCAGTTCATCTTATCGTTCAATACAAATATGATAACAGCAAATACAGTATAAATACCGGTTACCACAATTTTTATGGCATTACTTTTTACGAGAGTAAATTGATTGACTCCTGATAGCACTAATAACATTAAAAAACCAACACCTGCTTGAATAAACCCACCATATATCCCTACAAAGAAGAATAAGATAATGCTGATCCACAGATGCTTGCCTTTAACTCTTTCAATGATCTCTTCATATTTTGTTCTTCTCTGTAAAACCAGATAGGCAACTACTATGACCATGATAATGGCGAGAATTTTATTAAAGATACCTTCATCGATCTCAACCGCTATTTGAGCCCCGATAATTGCTCCAAGAGTTGCAGATATACCAAAGTATATACTAAAGGGATAGGTTTTTACGCCTTTGCTCCTGAACCCGGCATTGGTTACGATACTTTGTATGAGTATGGCAATTCGATTGGTTCCGTTGGCAACGCTGGGGGGAAGGCCTAAAAATATTAACATTGGCAAGGTTAGCAAAGAGCCGCCACCTGCGAAAGTATTAATTACTCCTGTCACAATACCTATTACAAAGAGTAAGATCAGTTCAAATTCCATAAAAATAAATAAGATGATAAAAATAGTATTTATTTAATAAATGTTTTAGCGATATTTTACCAGAAAAAACGGGACAATTGTTTTATCATAACAAAAAAGGTTTTTATATTTGCACCCGCATTTGAGTAATCGAATATATTCTGGAGAAATGGCAGAGTGGTCGAATGCACTGGTCTTGAAAACCAGCGAGGGTCACACCTCCGGGGGTTCGAATCCCTCTTTCTCCGCTGAGTAAATCTCAAAAATCACCAAAACCCTGTAAACTAAATGTTTACAGGGTTTTTTAATTTCTAAAATATCAAATAAACCCATATTTAACCATATAATAGGTTACCTATTCGGTTACCTATCGGAAATTTTGAAATAGGTAACCGAATATGCATCTAAATGGCAGATAATCAGCATTATAAAATCATGAAATT
>Ga0209013_10000177_pt1 | contig 52762 bp, 46 predicted proteins | sample Cruoilmetagenom2_FD_187291 | JGI IMG/M metagenome (GOLD analysis project Ga0209013, IMG submission 187291) | Oil polluted marine microbial communities from Coal Oil Point, Santa Barbara, California, USA - Sample 2 (SPAdes) (version 2) | ecosystem: Environmental > Aquatic > Marine > Oil seeps ...
GGTATATTTGTTAATTCTATTCGTTCCCGCACCCATGATACCTCTCATTCCTCCCGTACCAAATTCCATATTTTGGTAAAACCTATCTTTCAGTTCCTTAGGGTCAGTGTGAATTAAATTCTGAATTTCTTTTTGCGTTTCTACGTCGAAAGGTGCACTCAACCAAAGCTTGGCCTTGTTTAAAATATCACTCATTGGTAATTGGTTTTTGAAAATAATAGAACAAAGATACGAGTTTTATAAATTAATTTTCTTCTCAATTGCATATCTGTTTTGCTCTCTTTTAGAACGTAACACCAGTTCACCTAGAAACCCTGCTAAGAAAAGTTGTGTACCTAAAATCATCGCTACTAGAGCAATATAAAACCAAGGATTATTGGTTATTAGAATAGCCGGTTCATTTCTATAAAGTTTGATCAATTTAAAAATACCCAGAAAAGCAGAAGTAAAGAAACCAATAATAAACATTAGAGTTCCTAGTAGTCCAAACAGGTGCATAGGTCTTTTACCAAACTTTGTAAAAAAATTAATTGTAATTAGATCTAAAAACCCATTGATAAACCTGTCCATACCAAATTTAGTTGACCCGTATTTACGGGCCTGGTGTTCTACTATTTTTTCATCAATTTTTACAAATCCCGCATTTTTTGCCAATACCGGAATATAGCGATGCATCTCACCATGAACATCAATATTTTTTATTACCTCTTTCTTATATGCTTTAAGCCCACAATTAAAATCATGAAGTTGTACTCCTGAGGTTTTTCGAGCTACGGCATTAAATAATTTAGAGGGTATATTCTTGCGAATTTTAGAATCATGTCGCACTTTTTTCCAACCTGAGATCAGATCAAAATCATCTTTCATTATTAAATCAAATAGTTCAGGTATCTCATCTGGATTATCCTGTAAGTCAGCATCCATCGTAACTATTACATCACCATTAGCCTCTTTAAATGCTGCATTCAATGCCTGAGATTTTCCATAATTGATCTGGAATTTTATACCCTTGACAAATTGATTTTTTTCGGATAATTGTTCAATAACACTCCAAGAGGTATCTGTACTACCGTCATCAATAAAGATTATCTCATAAGAATAATGATTGGATTGTAGAACATCTACAACCCAATCGTGTAATTCATTTAAAGATTCTTCTTCGTTAAGCAGTGGTATTACTACCGATATATCCATTTATACTTTATTAGATTAAATACTTGTGATCTCTTCATCAGTATGTTTCATTGCCATTCCAGTAATCAAGGATGTTACAAACCCAACAAAAAGGTTAAAAATTAACATAAAACCAAAAGCTAATATAAAAAAATAATTTTTTCCCAATTCCCTCTGTGTATCCAATATTTCGTCAGATATATTAGGATTTGCATCTAAAGCTTTCTCCATGTTTATTTCAATAGATGTATTTATAAATTCCGGTTCGATAAATTTTGCGAAAACATAAAAATAAACCATGAAAATTAAAACTGAGACAAATGCAATTCCAATACCTATTTTTATTGCTTCTCCTAGTGTTAAATAACCTCCATTGAATTCTTTATATTTTTTGATACCTAGAACGATCAGTGCTAGCATTAAAGCAACCCCAATCGCTTGAACAGACCAGTGAGGTTCATAAATATCCCCAAAGGAATAGTTTATTACACTTACAAGAATTGAAAGAACTGCTAATAATAAACCATAGTTTATCATGATGCTTTTTTTGGAGGCTTTTACTGTATTTTCCATGAGATATATTTTAAGTTTAAACAAATATACTTTTTTTATGTTTACGATAAATTGCTAGTTAAAAATACTTTTTAAAAAGTATGAAAAATGGTTGGTAAATTGCAAAAGGATTGTAAATTTGCAGGCGGCAAGTCCTACACAACCAGCTCCCTTTGAATCCTCCAGGGCGGGAACGCAGCAAAGGTATTAGGTTGTAGCGGTGTGATGTAGGTAGCTTGCCGTTTTTATTAATCTGAAAAAAGTTCAGGATTCCTCAATATAGAACTGCTTGTTTTTTACTTCGAAATATTTTTTGAATTATGTGTTCTTTAAACCCCTAATCAAAATTATCTCAATAACTTTCATATATCTAAAATAATACGATATTTGTACCTATGTCAAAAGTTGTTTTAATAACAGGTGCTTCCTCTGGAATTGGAGAAGTAACTGCTGGATACCTACTTCAAAAGGGTTATAAAGTATATGGTACCAGTCGGAATCCAAAACCGACTAAACATAATTTTCCTTTAATACAATTGGATGTCACTGACATAGTTTCCGTTAAAAATGCGATTCAAGTAATACTTAAGAAGGAAGGCAAAATAGATGTTTTAGTGAATAATGCAGGGATAGGAATTACAGGTCCGGTAGAGGAAACACCCTCTGATGAAATTCGTAAAGCTTTTGAAACCAATTTTTTTGGAGCCATTGAGGTAATGAAATCAGTATTGCCTGAGATGAGAAAACAAAGATCTGGATTGATCATCAACATTACGTCGATAGCGGGATATACAGGACTCCCATTTCGAGGAATTTATTCTGCATGTAAAAGTGCGTTGGAAATCATTACTGAATCTATTCGTATGGAGGTAAAGGATTTTGGGATAAAAGTAACAAATTTGGCGCCGGGAGATGTTGCGACGAACATAGTAGCAGGTCGATATCATACCCCGATATTTGATAAATCACCATATAAGGAGGTGTATCAGATAAACCTGGATCTAATGAACGATCATGTTTCCGGGGGGAGCGATCCAATTGAAATGGCGGTCGCTATTGAAAAGATAATTGGAACATCAGATCCTAAGATTCATTATAAAGTTGGAAGTTTTATGCAAAAATTTTCAATTATTCTTAAAAGGATGCTTCCGGACAAAGTTTACGAAAAACTAGTTATGAATTACTACCAAATGTAATAACATTGATTAATGCAATAAGTCTCGTGGGTGGTCCCATTAAGAATAGTTGATGCTTAGATCCTGATAATAGTGAGATCTTTAAAAATGCCATGTATAATCTTACCTGAAGATCCTTTTAAATAAATTCCCCTGGGGATATCAAAAATGATTCTTATGATATATATTTGCACGAAATTAAAATAAACAGGAAACAGATGAAATTTTTTATTGATACGGCAAACTTAGACCAGATTAGAGAAGCACAAGCATTAGGTATATTAGATGGGGTTACTACAAATCCATCATTGATGGCAAAAGAAGGGATTACAGGTGAAGAAAATATTATCAATCACTATAAAACGATATGTGATATTGTTGATGGAGATGTAAGTGCTGAAGTTATAGCAACGGATTTTGATGGTATGGTGAGAGAAGGAGAAGCACTGGCGGCTTTGCACCCCCAAATTGTTGTTAAAATCCCTGTCATTGCAGATGGAATAAAGGCCTGTAAATATTTTTCTGATAAAGGAATTAGGACAAACGTAACTTTGATTTTTTCAGCTGGACAAGCCCTGTTAGCTGCAAAAGCCGGTGCGACTTATATGTCCCCGTTTATTGGAAGATTGGATGATATTTCAACTGATGGTTTAGGATTGATCTCTGAGATTAGATTGATCTATGACAATTACGGATATGAAACTAAAATACTTGCCGCTTCTGTGAGACATACAATGCATATTTTGGATTGTGCCAAAATTGGAGCTGATGTTATGACCGGACCTTTAAATGCTATTAAAGGTTTGTTAAAACACCCCTTGACAGATATAGGCTTAGCACAATTTTTGGAAGATTATAAAAAGGGAAACTAAATATAATTTCAAGCTGAGATTATTACTTTCTCGGTTGAATTCTGTAGTATAATTAAGAGTTGTAATTTATTTTGCAACTCTTTTTTAACAGTATAAATTTTGGTTTATCGTTTCTTTCCGTTAGTTTTAAAAATTAATTTAGCCCAAAAATGAATGAAAAATCTTAATATTTGTATAAAATTCACATTATTTATTTTCTTATCAATATTCAGTTTAAGCTGTAGTGGAGAGGATGATGAGCCTAACTCAAATTCAGAAACTCAAAGAACTGTCCAGGATGTAAGAGATGATTTTAGCAATATAACTTTTAACCCGGGAATAAATGATATTACTTTAGAATCCAACACAGATGGTACTTTCTGGAGTTTTAGAGTAATTGTACCTGAAGGCGCGAGTCCATCTAATAAAATGCCATTGGTTATGAGTTTACATGGTGGTGCTTTGGATTCCACCTCAGAATCTCATAAATCAACATCTTGTTTAGTAGTTCCTGGCTTTGAAGCATTGGATGCTTATATCATTAGCCCAAATAGCAATAGGTCAGTTTGGTATGGCTCGCGCAATAGCATTCAGGTTGAGGCACTTGTAGATTTAGCATTAACTAATTTTCATATCGACGAAAATAAGGTAGTTGTTACCGGTTATAGTGATGGAGGTAATGGAAGTTGGTATTTTGCTCAATTTTATTCAGATTTATTTTCAGCCTCCATTCCCATGGCGTCATCTTATAATACGGCAAATACTGCAGGCGTTGTAAATGCGATAGGCATCCCATTATATGTTATTCATGGTTCGGAAGATGAATTGTTTCCACTTGAAAGGACAGAAGGATATGTGAATGAATCTATTGCGGCGGGATCTAATATTCAATTTGTTGTAGCTGAAGGATTGATCCATATTGCGCCATGTGATTACGTGCCTTATCTACAAGAAGCTGTAACCTGGTTAGAAACAGAAGTTTGGAACTAATTTATCTTAGGGATTCACTAAGGTGTCTAATTGAATTTTCTATTCGCTATTCATTTTTTAGATTACACATCTAACTCCATCTCTGTCCATCTCTACCACACATTTATTACATCTCGTACAGCCCGATGTTTCAATTTCATTATTCTTTATTTTAATTAAAAAATCAGAGTCGTGAATTAAAGCCCTTGCAATAGCTATAAAATCAAAACCGGCCTTTATAATTTCTTTAATTCCTTTTTTTGAATCTACTCCCCCTAAATAAACTAAAGGCATATCAACATGTTTCCGTATTTCCTTCGCTTGATCCAGAAAGAAATTTGAAGAAAACTTATAGTGTTTTATTATAATAGGTCCAAAAAATGTCATTGTTATCCTTTCGGCAAATGAAGAGCCATTTTTTATCAATCCTGCCAAAGGTATATCTCCTCTCATTAAATAAAAAGGAGTCTTACTGGTAAATCCTCCACTCAAAACTATAGCTGTACATCCAGCCTTGCCTAATCTTTTACTTACGTATTTGCAATCATCCAGCGAGAATCCTTTTTTAAATCCATCGCTTAAATTAAGCTTAACCAAAACTGGAAAACCCCTACCGACCCGATCAATAACTTTACTTAAAACTTCTAATGGAAATCGTGATCTGTTCTCAATAATCCCGCCATATTCATCTTTTCTTTTATTGGTATATGGACTCAAAAACTGACTCAGCAAATAGCCATGGCCCATATGTATCTCAACAGCATCAAATCCAATTTTTTTAAGTCGTAATGCAGCATTTGCAAATTGATTGGATACCTGATCCATATCCTCTAATGTCATCGCCTTGGAGAACATAATTCCCGATATGAAACCATATTCATTGAATACTCTACTGGGAGCAAGAGGGTTTTTTACTTGATTATTTTTTGTAAAGTACCCGCAATGCGTGAGTTGCATTGAAATTTTCCCACCAGCCGCATGTACTTTAAGAGCAAGAGTTTTTAATTTTTCCAGGCTGCGATCATTAATATACATTTGATCTTTAAATGTTCTTGCATGCTCTGAAACAGCTCCATAGGAAACTGTTGTAAGTGCTACATCCCCTTTGGCCATTGCTACATGATGAGCAATTAGTTTTTCTGTTGGAATGCCATTTTTATACATGCCTTCGAAAGTAGCAGCTTTAATGAAGACGTTCTTCATAAACATGTTAGTTTTCCCGAGCTTTTTTGGTGAAAACGTCTTATTAATAAAAATACTGGATTCCATAATCTCTAACAATATTTACTGATTTTTTTTAAATTGTCTTAACGGTTTCTTTTTCACCTAAATGTAGGGAAATGTTTTAGAACTGAGCGAGTTAATTTTGACAAGAAAATAAAATTTTGTAAATTTATAAGGACCCGAATAATTAGTAAAAAGTATCATTTGATGCTTTCTTTTATTGTTCTTTTAAATTATTAAAAGCTGATTAAAAGACAAAAGCTTTTTCTATAGATCGTCTTTATATATAGTAAAAACTATTAATAAAATTAAACAAATTATTATGAACTCATTAATGTTTATCAGTATCATTTTTGGATTATTCTTACTAGGAGGAATCCGAATTATTTTTGAATATAAACGAGCGTTGAAATTTAGATTTGGAAAATATGTTAAAACTCTAGAACCAGGTTTTCGATGGATCATTCCATTTGTTGAAACAATCCAGGTTGTGGATATTAGAGTAATTACTATCAATGTTATTTCACAAGAAGTAATGACAGAAGATAACGTTCCCTGTAGCATTGATGGAGTTGTGTTTTTTAAAATTGATAATCCGGAGAAAGCTGTGTTGGAAGTAGAAGAATATAAATTTGCGATTACACAATTGGCCCAGGCTGCATTAAGAGATGTTTGTGGCAAGGTAGAATTGGACACCATTTTGTCAAAAAGAGAGGAAATGGGGAAAAATATAAAATCGATCGTGGAACAGGAAACTCATGAATGGGGAATAATCATTATCGATGTAAAAATTAAAGATATTCAATTGCCAGAAAACATGAGGCGTATGATGGCAAATCAAGCAGAAGCGGAACGTTCCAGAAGAGCTCGAATAATTCTTGCTCTTGCGGAAGAACAGGCCGCGGGTAAATTATTGGAAGCAGGAAAACTAATAGATCAATCTCCATCGGCGATTAAATTGAGATTATATCAAACTTTAGCAAATATTGCATCCGAAAAAAATTCAACCATTGTATTTCCATTTCCTGAAGAAGTACTTCCCAGACCAATGAAAGAGGAAAAACGAAAAAAGAAAATTAAAAGCTAAGATTATGATAACATGATTTTAATCATCATTACCATAAAGTTAAATTGTGTACATTTAATGCCGATTAACATTAAATAGAATTTATAATGATTAGTTTTATTTTTTTATATACGTTCGATACGTTTTTTAATGGCTTGGTTTTAACGCTGATTGCTGTACTCGTCGTTCTTGGTGCGAGACTGCTCTACAATAAATTTTATAAGAAACCAATAATTTCTTTGAAATTAAATAAAAAGAGAAAGTGGACTAAGGAAAAACATTTCCGCGGCGAAGATCACGCAGATAGTCATCAGGAGTTTAATGAGGTACACATATTTTTTAATATTACCTGGAGCTTTGAAATGATACTTAGAAATTTATCGAGAGCAAATGCTTATAATGTTAAATTATTACAATTAAAAGAGAGTAAGAATTTTAAGTATGCTACCGGAGAGATTGAAGAGGATTTAGATTTTGAGTTTATTCAGAAAAAAGTAATTCCCTTTACCTATACTAGAAAAGTAAGAGTTATACGTGAAGATAAAAATAAATATTATACCGAAAAGCCGGAAGAGTTTGATGAATTAACCTTGTTGATAGAGTATTCAAACGCAAAGAATGAACTTTTTCATCGAAAATATTTTTTCAAGGATGATAAAACGATTGATAGTCCAACGTCGGAAGAGGAGTTAGAACAATGGGATTATTTATAATAAAAAGACCATCCGAATAGAATATTACAATGTCATTTGTACATAAAAATGGCTTACTGACGGAGCAAGGTCGAAAAATCTAATTTACCTTAACTTTGATAGGTTCTTCAAAACGATATATATGTCATTTAAAAATCTTCAGTTAAATAAACCTATTTTAAAGGCTATTTCAGCTAAGAATTATAAAGAGCCCACCTTGGTACAGGAAAGAACTGTTCCTTTAGTATTGGCAAAGAAAGATGTAATTGTCTCTGCCCAAACAGGGACTGGAAAAACTGCCGCTTTTGCTTTACCAATTCTTCAGTTATTGTATGACAGACAAGATGCTTCAAAAAAGGGAAAAAAAATTAGGGTTTTGGTGGTAAGTCCCACAAGAGAATTGGCATTGCAAATTGAAGAAGATTTTAATACTTACGGAAAATATACAAATTTAAGAACCTCAGTCGTATTTGGAGGTGTATCAATAGAACCACAAAAAGATATCCTTAAAAAAGGGATAGATATTTTAGTTGCGACACCCGGTAGATTGTTGGATCTATATAAGCAAGAGTTTGTTAACTTGAGTAATATTGAAACTCTTGTTCTTGATGAAGCTGATTTGATGTTGGATATGGGATTTATTGATGATGTTAGTAAAATTGAACGATTATGCCCTGATGAGAAGCAAATCTTACTATTCTCGGCTACTATGTCCTATAAAGTGGTGGAATTGGCAAAAAGTATACTAAGGAATCCTGAGATTGTAGAACTTACTCCAACCTCATCTACAGCCAATGGGATACATCAAATTTTATATTATACTCCTAAGTCAAAAAAGATAGAGCTGTGTTTGCATCTCTTAAGGAATTCGATCAAAGGGAATATTCTCATTTTTAGGCGTACCAAATATGGAGTTGATAAATTAGAAAAAACGCTTTTGAAGAATAATTATAAGGTAGGAAGTCTTCATGGCGATATGACACAAATAGCCCGACAAGAGGCATTACATAAATTTAAAAACAAAGAGGTTAATATATTGATTGCTACCGATGTAGCTTCGAGAGGAATAGATATAAATAATTTGGATGTAGTTATCAATTTTGATATCCCAAATGTATCAGAAACCTATGTGCACAGGATAGGAAGAACTGGCCGGGCAGGTTTAACCGGGATTGCTTATTCTTTTTGTTCTGCAGATGAGAAAGATTATATAATAGCAATTCAGAAATTAATTAACCAGCAAATATCCATTGAGGAGGATCATCCATATCCTTTAGATCCTAAAGCGAAACCTGAAGTTCATAAAAGGAAGGGCAGTAAATATAAGAAGGGTAGAAAATCCGAAGCCTCTAAAAAGAAAAAGAAACGCTGGTATTAATTTAATAAAATATTAATGTATAAAACGGCCTTAATTTTGGGTGCAACAGGGTTAACTGGCGGTCTTATTTTAGACAAATTACTCACGGATAACAGATACTCTCAAATAAAAATATTCTCTCGAAAATATGTAAATATTGTCAATCCAAAGATCATTGAATATGTTGGAGATCTTTTTGAGTTGGAAAAATTTAAAAAAGATTTCACTGCCAATGAAGTATTCTGTTGTATTGGAACCACAGCTAACAACACACCTGATAAAATTATTTATAGAAAAATTGATTATGGAATTCCCGTAGCAGCAGCTAAACTTTGTAAAGAAAATGGGATAGATACCTTTTTGGTTGTTTCATCTCTCGGAGCAGATTCTAAAAGCAGTATATTTTACAATAGAACGAAAGGAGATATGGAACAGGCTGTTTTAAATGAAAATATATTGAATACTTACATTTTAAGACCATCTATTATTCTTGGAAAAAGAAATGAAAATCGAATTGGTGAAAATATTGGAAAAGCATTATTTAATATTTTTCAATTTCTATTAATTGGTAAATTAAAGAAATATCGGGCTATAGAAGCTGATATAATTGCTAGCTCAATGATTCATCTTGCCAATAATAGAGCAAATGCTGATATTATCGAATCTGATAAAATTACAGATATTGCGGTAATTTAAGAGTGCATCTCCAGCCAATTAAGTATATTGTATTTTTACCAATTAGGTGAATATAAATTATTCTAAACAACGACCATTCATTATGAGAGAAATAGTTTTTAAAGTCGTGATGCTTTGTGGGGTCCTTTTTATTTCGAACTCGGGAATTTCACAAGTTTATGTGGATCAATTTGCTCATACTTTCTCTATTGTTGCCCGAGATGTTAATACCGGAGAGATGGCCGTGGGAGTTCAAAGTCACTGGTTTTCAGTAGGAACTTTGGTTGCCTGGGGAAAATCTGGAGTTGGTGTGGTAGCAACACAATCATTTATCAATCCGGCTTACGGACCCAATGGATTAGAGCTGATGGAGGAAGGAAAAAGTGCTAAGGAAGTATTAAAATATTTAATTACACAGGATGAAGGCAAAAATGTAAGACAGGTAGCCATGTTAGATGCGAATGGAAGTACTTCGGCATTTACGGGGGATAAATGTATTGATTATGCAAGTCACATTATTGGTGATAATTTTTCTGTTCAGGCCAATATGATGCTTAACGATAGAGTAGTTCCGGTAATGGCAAAAACTTATCAAGAAAATAATGACTTGCCATTAGCCGAAAGAGTTCTAAAAGTATTGCAAGCCGCTCAAGAAGCCGGTGGAGATATCCGTGGAAAGCAATCGGCAGCGCTAATTGTTGTGGGGAATAAAAAGGTTATGGAAACCTGGATGGATAAATCAATTGATATTAGAGTAGATGATCATGAGGAGCCTTTATTGGAACTTGAAAGATTGTTAAATGTGCATTATGCCTATGAATATATGAATAAAGGTGATCTGGCTGTGGAGCAAAATGATATGAAAACTGCATTAAAGGAATATGGCGCTGCACAAAAAATGTTTCCTGAAAATTTAGAAATGAAATATTGGACAGCCGTGGCTCTGGCAAATAATAAAGACATGGAAAAGGCATTGCCAATTTTTAAAGAAGTTTTTGAAAAAGACAATAATTGGAAAGAATTGACAACAAGATTACCTAAAACCGGATTGTTGACAGTTTCTGAAAAAGATTTACAAAAGATTCTTTCGCTTAATATGAGGTAACTTATTTTTGAAAAATAAGCATCTTATTTATCTAAGGTGATGAAAATTAACAATATAAGGCGTCTCACCTAAAATCTATTTTTATAAGGAGGTGTCATTATAACTCAATCCATGTCCAAAAGGATATAATGGATTCTCTGAATCATAAGGAACATCCTCTAGTTGTTTTTGAACGGCCTCCCAGGTTGAGGGTAACTCAAAAGGCATTTTTCCTTCAGGTCTTGTTATACCGAAAATTATTTTTGCCAATACTTCATCAGATGTTCCGAAATCGGCCATCAACGCATCGGTTTTTGCATCTATTTCTGTTAAAATTGCAGGTCTCTCCAAATTTACAACAACGATAGAAGGTTTTTGAACAATTAAATTGAATATCTTTTCTTTTTCTTCTGAACTATAAAATAGTCTCCCTTGGTGAAAGAATCTTTCTAAGAAATGATCTGTTCTCTCATCAAAAGGTGTTCTAATTCGTGTTAGGATGACATCAGCATCTGCTGGATTATCAACAACTGCACCATATTTGTTCAGTACTTCAGAATTTAGCATTCCATCTGCAAAGATTTTAGTGCCTTTTTTGAGCGGTAATATATTATCATTTTTTAACAGAACTGTTGATTTTGACTGTGCTATTTCCCCTTTTTCTCTAAACTCTTTATTGCCCGCAAGATTCAATGCGATCTTTTCATCAACATAAGGATTGTCAAATAAACCCAATGTAAACTTATCTCTAAGAATTCTCCTAATTGACTCATCTATACGTTTTTCCGATATTTGGCCTGAGTTGACCAATTCGATTATCAATTCGGGACTACTTTCTCCACCAAACTGATCACAACCTGCGTCGATCACTTTTTTTGTCCTTTCTAATGGAGTCAGTTTTTCTACACCCCATGCCCGGGCTTCTCCAAATTTACTTCCGTTAATAATGTTCCAGTCTGTACATATCACACCATCAAATTTTATGGAATCTCGAAGCATTTTAGTTATGATCGACTTGTTAAATGCGAAGCCTACGTTCTCATCTGTTTGATTCATTGGAATTCCATAATAAGGCATTATTTGCGCAGTTTTCGCAGGAAATGCACCTTCTAAAAATGGGATCAAGTGGTAGTCAAAATTATTACCAGGATATATTTGTTCCTTCCCATAAGGAAAATGCGAATCTTCTCCATCCTTTTGTGGACCTCCTCCTGAAAAATGCTTTGTCATACAAGCCACACTATTCACATTTAATGAATCTCCCTGAAACCCTAAAACATAGGCTTTTGTCATCTGAGCAGAAAGATGAGCATCCTCTCCAAAGGTCCCGTTTGTCCTTCCCCATCGTGGTTCTGTGGATAAATCAGCCATGGGGTGTAAGGCAAGTCTAATTCCAACCGAATTGTACTCTTGTCTGGCTATATTTCCAAAATCTCGAACAAGAAGTGTATCGCGAGTAGCAGCCAAACCTAATGATGATGGCCATTGAGAAAATGAAGATGTGTATATCGCTGCTCCGGGATTGTTTTCGGTTCCGTGTCTTGGATCTGTGGCAATAGTCACAGGAATTCCCAATCTTGTTTTTTCTGCAATTTTTTGGAGATTGTTATTGAATCTAGCCATGATATTGGCGTCATAGGAATGAATAATATTAAAACTATTCATTTTCTTTTTTGCAATCATCTCTGAACTTGAAGGTGCCATCAAGGCAAGCATTATATCAAAAGGTTGCGATGATAAAAAGGGTTTATCTATCGGATCTCCCTGCTGAGTCATCCCTATCATGGTAATAAACATCATTCCGGCCTTTTCTTCTAGGGTCATTTTGCTGACCAGATCATTTACTCGATCGTCAATATTTGCACTTATATCTTCATAAACATCTAGTTTTGAATTTTTGTTTAGATCGTGATAAGTTATCCTCTTCGATTCTAAAGTGGGTGCTTCCGGTCCTAATAACTCATAATTGGCATTTACTTTAGAGGATATTCTTAAATAAGTTATTGTAACTGTGATCAGAAAAATCACTACCAAACCTAAAAGACTATAGGCCGTTATTTTAAGTACTTTCTTCATGATATTGATTATTGTGTAATTGTGACACAAAAATACAATTAGTTTTTAATGTGTACAAATAACACAATAATAATTTCTTATATTTGTACAATGGATGATTCATTAAAAACAAATCACATTTTATCCTTGGAGAACTTTCTACCCGGTCAATCTGTTGATTGTGTTATCATAGGTTACGAAAATCATGAATTACATGTTTTAGTTTTAAAATGGAAAAATTTAAATATATGGTCGCTTCCCGGTGGATTCATATCTAAGGAAGAAGACATGAGTAACGCGGCTACCAGAGTTCTGAGAGATAGAACAGGTTTGAAATTCCCTTATCTTGATCAATTCTATACTTTTGGTAATAAAGATCGCAATAGCGGGGGGGTGGATTGGAACGTGATTACAAAATTTGGTATTGAGGTGGAAGGCATGAAGAAATGGCTTGAACAAAGATTCGTTACAACCGGTTATTTTGCATTAGTCGATTTAAACGAGTGTAATCCTCAGCCTGATTTCCTTAGCGATCGATGTGAGTGGAAGCCATTAAAGGAGTTACCCGAACTGATACTCGATCACGGCCTTATTATTAAAAAAGCTCTAAGTCATATTAAAGTTCAAGTAAATTATTTACCAATTGGTATTACCTTGTTACCGGAGTTATTCACTATGAAGGAATTGCAAAAATTGTATGAGGCGATACTTGATAAGGAGTTAGATAGAGGGAATTTTCAAAGGAAAATGTTGAAACTCGGAATTTTTATTCGACAAGAAAAACAGCTTACAGGAGCTGCCAATAAAGCACCCTATCTCTATAAGTTTGATAAAGTTAAATATGAGAAAATATTGGAGAACCCACATGCAAGATTTAATTAATTAGTTCCTGCCTTTTTGTGCAATATTCATCCTCTGAACTATTATTTTTGACTAGTTCAGAAAGCCTTGCAATTCTTTGATCTCATCACGTAATTTAGCAGCAATCAAAAAATCCAATGCCTTGGCGGCGGCTTCCATGTTTTTTCTTTTTTCACGAATGCGTTTTTCAATTTCAGGTTTTTTCAAATACTGAAGATCCTGTTCCGCAGCTTTTGCATTAGCACTGTCATATTGATAAGAACTAATTTCTTTTTTAGTAAGTGTACTGTCAATTGCTTTTTGAATTTGTTTTGGACTGATATTATTTTCAGTATTGAAGGCTATTTGTTTTTCTCTTCTTCTAATTGTCTCATCAATAGTAAGTTGCATACTTTTAGTGATTTTATCCGCATACATAATTGCTTTCCCATTGATATTTCTTGCAGCTCTTCCAACAGTTTGTGTTAGTGATCTGTGGCTGCGCAAAAAACCTTCTTTATCAGCATCTAAAATGGCCACTAAGGAAACTTCAGGTAGATCTAAGCCTTCTCTCAAAAGATTAACGCCTATTAGAACATCAAATAAGCCTCTGCGCAAATCGTGCATTATTTCTACTCTTTCTAAAGTGTCCACATCAGAATGGATATATCGACATCGAATATGTATTCTTGTCAGGTATTTCGTCAACTCTTCTGCCATTCGTTTCGTCAGGGTCGTTACCAGAACTCGTTCATCTTTCCCTACTCTTTGTTGAATTTCTTCGATTAGATCGTCAATTTGATTCAAACTTGGACGTACTTCAATTTCAGGGTCCAAAAGCCCTGTTGGACGAATAACTTGTTCAACAAAAACACCTTCCGCTAATTTTAATTCGTAATCTGCAGGTGTGGCACTTATATAAAGAACTTGATTCTGAATTACCTCAAATTCCTCAAATTTTAATGGTCGATTATCCATAGCCGAAGGTAATCTAAAACCATATTCTACTAAATTCTCTTTTCTTGAACGATCACCGCCATACATAGCATGAACCTGTGGTATAGTTACATGACTCTCATCAACGATCATTAAATAATCATTTGGAAAATAATCTAGCAAACAAAATGGACGAGACCCGGGAGTTCTTCCATCTAAATAACGAGAATAGTTTTCAATACCACTACAATAACCTAATTCCCGCATCATTTCTAAATCGAATTCTGTTCGCTCTTTAAGCCTTTTTGCTTCCAAATGTTTTCCAATCTCCTTGAAGTAATCTACCTGTCTCATCATGTCATCCTGAATAAGATGAATAGCATTTTGCAAAATATCAGGAGAGGTTACAAATAAATTAGCAGGGTAAATCTGCAGGCTTTGATATTTTTCAATCGTTTGGTTATTCACTAAATCAAAGCTCTCAATTTCCTCAATTTCATCTCCAAAAAAATGAATACGAAAGCCATATTCTCCATAAGATGGGTAAATTGAAATGGTATCTCCCTTTACTTTAAAAGTACCGCTTTTTACTTCAGCATCGGTTCTTGAGTACAAACTTGTAACTAATTGATGCAGAAATTTTGTTCTCGGAATTACCTGATCAACTTCAATAGTAATAACATTTTTTTTAAACTCTACAGGGTTTCCAATTCCATACAAACAGGATACAGATGCAACAACCAAAACATCTCTTCGCCCTGACATTAAGGAGGAGGTCGTACTTAAACGCAAACGTTCTATTTCTTCATTTATGGATAGATCTTTTTCTATATAAACACCTGATGTCGGAAGATAAGCCTCTGGTTGGTAATAATCATAATAAGAAACAAAATACTCCACGGCATTATGTGGAAAAAAATGTTTGAACTCTGAATATAATTGAGCAGCCAGAGTTTTGTTATGGGCTAAAACCAAAGTTGGTTTTTGCACTGTGTTAACAACGTTGGCAGCTGTAAAGGTCTTTCCCGATCCTGTGACACCCAAAAGTACCTGGTATTTTTCATTTTCATTCAGTCCATTTACCAATTGATCAATGGCCTGAGGTTGATCTCCAGTAGGAGTAAAGTCGGATTCAAGTTTAAATTGCATTTCACAAAAATAATGTAATTTGCTATGAATATTTAAAATAATTGTCAACGAAAATTTTTAGCAAACTATTGTTTGTGAAGAGGAAATCCCACAAGTTGACACTTTCCCGATCAATGGCAGGCAGAAAGCCATATTAGTGAGACAATAATACCTTAATTTTCAAGCGGAACAGATCATCGAACTTTTTAAATGATAAATTATTTTTCTCTCCATTAGAAATAAACACTTATTTTAGAGGTCAAAATTCGATCTTATGCCTAATAAAAAGAATCTAAAGAAGTACTGGAAAGAAAATCTAAGGTATTTATCAATATTATTAACTATATGGTTTATAGTGTCTTACGTTTTTGGAATATTATTAGTGGATCAATTAAATACGATCCGCCTAGGTGGTTTTAAGCTGGGCTTTTGGTTCGCACAGCAAGGGGCCATGTACGTATTTGTTATTTTAATATTTGTCTACGTTAGGTGGATGAATAAGTTGGACAAAAAATATAATGTTAACGAATAAACAAAATTAAAATAAAAGTATGGGAATATTAATGTGGACATGGATTCTAGTTGGAATTACATTTGCTATTTATATAGGAATTGCAATATGGGCCAGGGCAGAGTCGTCAAAAGAATTTTATGTTGCTGGTGGAGGTGTTCATCCTGTAATTAATGGCATGGCTACAGCGGCAGATTGGATGTCTGCTGCCTCATTTATATCCTTGGCGGGAATTGTTTCTTTTACCGGCTATGACGGTTCAGTTTACCTGTTAGGATGGACTGGTGGTTATGTTCTTCTGGCCTTACTGTTGGCACCTTATCTAAGGAAGTTCGGAAAATTTACTGTACCGGATTTTATTGGTGACAGATATTATTCTAATGTGGCCCGTTTTGTTGCGATTATTGCCGCCTTGATGGTGTCATTTACATATGTTGCCGGTCAAATGAGGGGTGTTGGAATAGTATTTTCCAGATATTTAGAAGTAGATATTGATACCGGTGTATATATTGGAATGACCATTGTATTATTCTATGCGGTTCTGGGAGGAATGAAAGGCATTACTTATACGCAGGTTGCACAATATTGTGTTTTGATATTTGCATTCATGGTCCCCGCAATCTTTATCTCCATACAAATGACGGGTAATCCGATCCCTCAATTAGGATTCGGTGATACCGGACCTGATGGTGTTTACTTGTTAGACAAGTTAGATGGACTTCAAAAAGAATTGGGTTTTGCTGCGTATACATCAGGAAGTAAATCAATGACGGATATTTTTGCAATTACTTTAGCTCTTATGGTTGGGACGGCTGGATTACCCCATGTGATCGTACGTTTCTTTACTGTGCCAAAGGTTAAGGATGCACGTATTTCTGCAGGCTGGGCGTTATTATTTATTGCAATTTTATATACAACAGTTCCAGCTGTAGCAGTATTTGCAAGAACTAATTTAATTGAGACGGTTAGTGAACAAAAATATGATGAATTACCACAATGGTTTAGCAACTGGGAAACAACAGGTTTATTAAAATTTGAAGATAAGAATGGGGATGGTATCGTTCAATATCAGGCAAATCCAGAAATTAATGAACTATCCATAGATCGAGATATTATTGTCTTGGCAAATCCAGAAATTGCAAAATTACCGAATTGGGTCATTGCTTTAGTTGGTGCAGGTGGCTTAGCAGCTGCTCTATCAACGGCAGCAGGTTTGCTTTTGGTTATAGCATCTTCAATATCGCATGATCTGATAAAGAAAATGGTCAAACCTAACATTACGGAAAAGGGTGAATTGGTTGCTGCCAGATTGAGCGCTATTGCTGCCGTGATGGTGGCTGGTTGGTTTGGCATTAACCCGCCTGGATTTGTAGCGGCCGTTGTGGCCCTGGCATTTGGACTGGCTGCGGCATCGTTTTTTCCCGCAATAGTATTGGGTATTTTTTATAAAAGAATGAATAAGGAAGGTGCCATTGCAGGAATGGTTGTTGGTCTTTTGTTTATGTCCTATTATATATTAAAATTTAAATTTGGAATTTTCGACGGAGGAAGAGAAGCTGTAGCCGGACTTAAGGAAGACTGGTGGTTCGGTATATCTCCGGAAGGTTTTGGAACTGTAGCAATGGCTATAAATTTCATAGTTTCTTTAGCTATCTCAGGAATTACACCTGCACCACCACAGGAAGTCCAGGATATAGTTGAAGATATTAGAGTGCCCTCTGGAGCCGGAGGAGCAACACATCATTAATTTGTACAATATTTTTGTTCGTCGATAATTTTAAGTTAACCGTAGAAAAAATAGTCTGGAATTCTTTGTATTTATTATTTTAGAATCAAATTTAGAACATTAACATATTTTTTGTTTTATCATTAAAAATCATTAAAAATGAGTAATTACCACATAAAGCACCTGGAAGAGTATTATCAAGTCTATAGAAAATCTGTAAGAAATCCTGAAAATTTTTGGGAAGAAGTTGCGGAAGAGCATTTTATTTGGCGCAAAAGATGGGATAATGTTCTAAGCTGGGATTTTACAAAACCAGAGATAAAATGGTTTGAAGGTGCAAAGTTGAATATTACAGAAAACTGTATTGACAGACATCTTAGGATTCGAGGGGATAAAACGGCTATATTATTTGAACCCAATTCAAATACTGACAAAGCAGAACACATTACTTATATACAGTTATATCATCGCGTAAATAAATTTGCCAATGTACTTAAGGATGAGGGAATTAAAAAAGGGGACAGAGTTTGTATCTATTTACCCATGATTCCAGAATTGGCAATTTCAGTTTTGGCTTGTGCTAGAATTGGAGCAATTCATTCGGTGGTTTTTGCCGGTTTTTCTTCTACTGCATTGTCCACAAGAATTAATGATAGCGATTGTAAAATGGTAATTACTTCAGACGGTTCTTACCGTGGATCTAAAACTATTGATTTGAAAGGTATTGTTGATGAAGCTCTGGAAAATTGTCCATCGATCGAGACTTCCTTAGTAGTAAAAAGAATCAATTCTGAAATTTTCATGAAGGAAGGGCGTGATAAGTGGCTGGAGCCATTATTGGAAAAGGCAGACTCCGAATGCGAACCGGAAATAATGGACGCCGAAGATCCATTATTTATTTTGTACACTTCAGGATCTACAGGTAAACCGAAGGGAATGGTGCATACTACAGCAGGATATATGGTCTATTCCGCATATACATTTAAAAATGTATTTCAGTATAGAGAAAATGATATTTTTTGGTGTACTGCCGATATAGGTTGGATTACAGGTCATAGTTATATAGTTTATGGGCCATTGGCCAATGGTGCAACAACCCTAATGTTCGAAGGTGTACCTAATTATCCGGACTTTGGTAGATTTTGGGAAATAGTTGATAAACATAAAGTTACTCAATTTTATACAGCCCCAACAGCTATAAGGGCATTAGCAAAAGAAAAGTTAGAGTTTGTTGAAAATTATGATCTCTCATCTCTAAAGGTACTAGGATCAGTTGGTGAACCTATTAATGAAGAAGCTTGGCATTGGTATAATGATAATGTAGGCAAGAAAAAAAGTCCGATTGTGGATACTTGGTGGCAAACAGAGACCGGGGGTATTATGATCTCTCCGATCCCGTTTGCAACACCAACAAAACCAACATACGCAACATTGCCTTTACCTGGAATTCAACCGGCTTTATTAGATGAGAATGGCGCTGAAATTAAAGGAAATCAGGTGGATGGAAGATTGTGTATAAAGTTTCCGTGGCCTTCCATTGCCAGAACGATTTGGGGAAACCATGAACGATATAGAGAGACTTATTTCTCGGCATATGAAAATCAATATTTTACGGGAGATGGAGCTCTGAGAGATGAGGTAGGTTATTATAGAATTACCGGCAGAGTAGATGATGTAATTATTGTGTCGGGCCACAATTTAGGTACAGCGCCCATTGAAGACGCGGTTAATGAACATCAGGCTGTTGCGGAATCTGCAATCGTTGGTTTTCCACATGATATAAAAGGAAATGCCTTGTACGGTTATGTGATTTTGAAAGAAGCAGGCGAATCAAGAGTTCATGATAATTTAAGGAAAGAAATTAATCAAATAATTACAGAGCATATAGGGCCAATTGCAAAGCTTGATAAGATACAGTTTACCAGTGGGTTACCAAAAACCAGGAGCGGTAAGATCATGCGTAGAATATTGCGTAAAATTGCAGGAAATGATACCAGTAATTTAGGAGACACCTCTACTTTATTAAATCCTGAAGTTGTTCAGGAAATTATGGATAATGTGCTTTAGGAAGAGAAGAGTTAACAGAGAATAAAGAAGAGAAAAGAGACTTGAAACGTTGGAAGACAGAAGACGGGAGATGGATGGAAAACCAGGAAGTATCTTAATCATCTGTGGAATCTGTGAGAACAATTAGATAGAATAGAAAAATCTCTGAAATCAGCGTGAAAGGAATAATGGCAGCTTTGTGAACGGCATATAGTTTTCTTTTATAATTCTAGTTACTTCTTTCTTCTTGTGTGATGGTTTGTGTTTCTTGTGATAATAATTAAGTATTATCCTATTCCGGATTTAAACTATACGGACTCATTGCGAAATAATAAATCAAAAAAATGAAAATTAAAAAAACAACTTTAGATTTTTTAACAACTCTTAAGGAAAATAATAATCGGGAATGGTTCAATGAGCATAAAAATGCCTTTAGAAAGGAGCAGACTCTTGCTAAAGATTTTTATAATGCCATTGGGGATAACCTGAATAAACACGATGTGATTGATAAATTTAAGTTGTTTAGAATTTACAGAGATGTGAGATTTTCTAAAGATAAAACTCCTTATCAACCCCATTTTGCAGGATCTTTTTCCAGAAGCGGTAAAGAACTTAGAGGTGGTTATTATTTAAGAATTAGACCGGGAGAATCGTTTTTAGCAGGTGGCTTCTGGGCTCCGAACAAGGAAGATTTATTCAGAATTAGAAAGGAGTTTGAATTTGATGATACGGAAATCCGTAAAATATTAGAAGACAAAGAATTTAAATCAGTTTTTGGAGGAAAATTGGTAGGAGAGGAGTTGAAAACCGCTCCGAGAGGATTTGACAAGGAGCATCCTAACCTTGATCTGCTAAGAAAAAAGGGATTCATTGCTGTTAGAAACTTCACCGACAACGAAGTATTAGCTCCAAATTTTTTGGATGTTGTTGAAGATAGTTTTTTGGCCCTTCGTCCATTTTTTGACTATATGAGTTATGTACTGACAACAAATTTGAATGGCGAATCGATAATTGATCAGTGACATGAAGGTCAAAAAATTATAATAACCGTGCATCATTACCGACAATTAAAGTTGGTGTAAAAAAAATAGACATCTGCAAAGTTTCAAGAGCGTGAAGGTGTAGAATCAAAAAAAATCTGATTTGATATTACTGAAAGGTCTGTAAGAACTTGCAGAAAAACTTCACTAAAACCTTATAAGTCCCTATTTTTCAAGATCCTAAAGGACGCATAGATAAAGATAAATGTCCAGGCAAGTACAATAGCTATCTGGTACCAATGCACAGAAAAATCTTTTGAGAGATCTTCTCCTATTTGCTTGGCCACACTCTGAACCGCATTTAACCTTGTAAAGGGTTCTTTTATTAAATTAGACATGGATTCCAATGGCAAGAATTGTAGAATGCTATTTACGCTATCAGACGGGGACGAACTGTCTCTAAATTTCCAAAATAAAAATCCTTTTAAAATACTTTCTCCAATAAGCCATACCACTAATGCACCCACGGCAAATGCAGATCGTTTTATTAGGATACCCATAAAAAGCCCAAATGAGAAAAAACCAACAAGTTTAAAAAAGAATGCCAGCAAATATTCTAAATCAGAAAATACAATAGAGAGTTCATTATAGTCAGAATAGATAAATCCTAATATCATGGAAACTATAAAAACGAAAATTGTTGAAATAAATGCAAAAACAACAACGGTATAGAACTTAGATAGAATAAACTCTTTTTTACTTAGACCATCTATTAAGTTCTGTTTTAATGTTCTGTTCGTATATTCATTGGCCATCATGGAAACTATAACCAGGAGTAGAAAGAACTTAAAAATGGAAGCTACAAAGGTGTTAAAATGCCAAATATATGGAAAGTTAAATATGCCTTGTTCTGCTAAGTGAAATTGTACAGGACCGATGTCAAATTTTATAGCTGCTATCAAGGCAATCGATGTCAGTAAGGCGAAGTATATAATAATCAAAACCTTACTCGCTCTGTTATATTTTAGCTTATGAAATTCAATATTTAATAATCGAAACATAATTAATTTTTATTATTTGTTAGGCTTAGGAACTGCTGTTCTAAACTCGGTTTACGTTTTACCAAATGAGTTAAAATAATGCCATTATTAAACAGGTAACTATTTATTTCTGAAGCTGTAATAGGTTTGGATAAAGTTGCAATAGTAATATCATGATCTTCGTTTACCTTGTTTATACTTTCGTGATTAGCCAATAATTCCAACAGTTTTTCTTTTTTCTCGTCAACTTTTAGTTCAAAAAGACCGTGAGAAGCGGTCATTTCATCAACCCTACCAGAATAGAGTTTCTTACCTTCCTGAAGCACGACAACATGTGTGCAAACTTTTTCAACTTCATCCAATAAGTGAGATGCCAATAAAATTGTGGTTCCTTTTGAAGCTATGTCTTTTATTATTTGTCTTATTTCATGGATCCCCTGCGGATCAAGACCATTGGTTGGTTCATCTAAAATTAAAATATCTGGACTGTTTAATAAGGCCGAGGCAATCGCAAGTCGTTGTTTCATTCCTAGAGAAAAGGTTTTAAACTTACTATCTTTTCTTCCGTAGAGATTAACCGTCCTTAACTTATGTTCGATATTGCTTTCTGAAACACCTTTAATTATACAAATTAACTTCAGATTTTGTTCCGCTGTCATATAGGGGTAGAAATTGGGGCGTTCAATAATAGCTCCAACTTTTTTGAGTGCATCGTGTACAGTTACGTTTCCGTCAAACCAGCTAAAACTCCCTGAAGTTTTATTTACCACATTTAAAATGACACCTAGAGTAGTTGACTTACCACTTCCATTTGGACCTAAAATACCATAGACATTTCCTTTTTTAATTTCAAAAGACAAATTATTTACGGCGTGTATTCTCCCAAAATTTTTATTGAGATTTTTTAAAGATAAAATTGTTTCCAACCCGATAGATTTAATTTATTCAAATGTATGACGATTAATTGTAAAAAATGTTACTCATAAAAGGAGATGCAGATGCTTTTGGTTATATGTTTAGGAATAAGAATCAAAGTTTATTATATTCGTGAGGCCAAAGATCTATCACAATTTTGTTATGGAAGAAAAATTAATTTCAAAAAAGAAACCCACTTATCCAATCAATAAAAAATTGTACAATTATTTATCTGAGTACAATAGGAATATAAAAATTCCAGTTTTTTATGATGATCTTTTACGTTTTTCTGGATCAGTTACAGTATATGATAAAAATGATAAAGATACTTTATGGATAAGAGTATATTATCCTGAATTTGAGCAAAAAGAAATAGATATGAGCCTGAAGCAAATGTATAATATTTTGCATGGGGACGGCACTGAAGATAATTTGGACATCTTGATAGTTGATGAAATTGACTACTGTACTTTTGGAAATTCCAAGCCATTCCGTATAAAAATCAGGAACATGCTTAACGACAATTACACATATATCTATGTTAAAAAAGCTGATGCATCCAGAGTTTACGGTTTGGAGCTTGAAGATATATTATCTCCAAATAATATCAATTTTTTAATTTATAAAGAAACTTTGATCGAAGAACATGTTTTGGGGATTCCGGGAGATGTTTTTATGGAGGAGAGTTTAGAAGAATTAACGAAATCGGAAAAGCTTAGATTATCCAAAGAATTTGTTAAGTTCAATGAGAGAAATACAATAAGGTTGCTGGGAGACATGCGTGCATATAACTACGTTATTGTGCCAACATTTGATTTCGATCAGGTTCAATATAGAATCCGATCAATGGATTTTGACCAGCAGAGTTTTGAAGGTAAATTGAAAGTGTATCGACCGCAATTCTTTAAGGATAACTATCCTTTTGTAAAGATGGTGGAAGATAATTTACAAGAAGAATCCATTGAACAATATCGAAAAGAAGAAAGATCTATTCTCGCCAAGAGATTAAAAGGATCTCATGACAGGATAAAACAATTATTGGATTGCATGAAAAATGACGTGATCTCAACACCGGAAAATATTGAAAACCTAAGAATGGAATTGTATTATTTTACAAAGGATAAAAACTTTAAAACTTGTGCCAATATGGGATATATTTTGGAAGTTGCTTTTGATTTTGTTGTAAGAAACTACGAAAGTGTGAATACTTATATCATTAGATGATTTATTTTGTTGGTTCGTTTTATTAGGCATTCATGATAAATTCTATTAAGTTGGTTAATTCATTAATAGTAAAATATAAAAATAATAATTATAAAAAAGAAAATTTTAATTTGGACAATAATGATGGTAAGCGTAGTGATATTATTACCATCCTGTGAAAGTGATGAAAATGAGGGTAATGAAGAGAAGGTTTCTAGTTATAACGAAACTGAAAGCCACAAAATGGGAGAAAATTGTATGAGTTGTCATAAATCAGGAGGGGATGGCGAAGGATGGTTCAATATAGCAGGAACTGTCTATGATAGTGATAAATCTTCAACTTACCCGAATGCAACATTAAAAATATACGATGAGCCCAATGGTTTAGGAAGCTTGATTGGGACCATCGAAGTAGACGGTCTAGGGAATTTTTATAAAACTAATAATTTTGATTTTGGAAGTGGATTATATGTTTCAGTTTCAGGAGATGCTGAAACGATTTTCATGATAGACCCGGTAACTACAGGTCAATGCAATAGTTGCCATGGCACAAGTACAGACAGGATTTGGACTAGATAATCTGCAGAGAAAATAATTGTGTATAATTTATTAAATATTGATAAATTTCTAATATGTTGTTTACCTGAATTCTGGTTATTAAAGGTATTTTAGGTTATATTTCTTTATTTCTGAATTGAATTCGTGTTCGAGCTATGCAATAATTATTTTTTCTATTTGAAATTGTTAATTTAATATGAACTTTGACTTTGTTCAAACATGCACTTAATTTCAATTTCTGTAATTAAATATGTTGTTGTTAATCTAATTTTTCCTGTTATACGTCGAAATTATATGGGTATACCTTCTTAATACACATATATTTATAAAGACTAATTCAATGTTTTATTTTGAAGAACATCATAAAGATTTTGTTTGTTTTTGTGGGGATTCTACTCATTCAATGTGGTGATAAAGATAAATTACCTAATGGAGATAGTGATAACGGGGGTCTTTTTTTACCAGATGATTTTGAGGCTGTAGTGGTTGTAGATAGCATCAAAGGTAAGGCGAGGCATATTGCGGTTCGAGATGATGGGGTAGTCTACGTAAAATTAAAAAGATCAAGAGATAATTTTTCCATTGCAGTTATACAAGATACAGATAATGACGGTAGAGCAAATAGGGTAGAAAAATTTGGAGATCAACCTGGAGGGAATTATTCCACGGCAATGCGTATTCATAATGGATATCTCTATTTTAGTACAGAATTGGTAGTTTACCGGTATAAGATAAATCAGAATACATTAATTCCTGAAGGCGAGGCAGAGATAATATTGACGGATGATCATGAACATGGCAGACAAGAACATCATGGTAAGCCTATAGCATTTGACAATGAAGGTTATATTTATGTACCATTCGGAGCGCCTTCTAATGCCTGTCAGAATTCTAAGAGGACTCCTGGCTCTCCAGGAATGGACCCTTGCCCTCAACTAGAGGATCACGGAGGAATATGGAGATTTGATGCTAATAAAATAGGTCAAACACAGGAAGATGGATACAGATATGCAACTGGAATTAGAAGTGTGGTTGCAATGGATTGGAATTCCGTGGATCAAAATCTTTATGTTGTCATGCATGGAAGGGATGATCTATTCCGATTATTTCCTAATCTCTATTCTCCACTGGAAAGTGCGCTACTTCCTGCTGAAGAATTTATTAAAGTTACTGAAGGGTCTGATTTTGGGTGGCCTTATTGTTACTATGATCAGATTCAGGAAAAAAAAGTACTTGCCCCTGAATATGGCGGTGAAGGAAAAATAATTGGCAGATGTGATCAATACGATACTCCCATAATTGGGTTTCCAGGTCATTGGGCTCCAAATGATTTGGTTTTTTATAATGGTGATCAGTTTCCTGAGCGGTATAAAAATGGTGCTTTTATTGCATTTCACGGTTCTACTAATCGTGCGCCTTATCCCCAATCTGGGTATTTTGTTGGGTTTGTTCCATTTAAGAATGGCTTGCCGTCTGGAGAATGGGAAGTTTTTGCAGATGGTTTCGCAGGAATAGATCCAATTGTGAGTGTTGGAGATGCTGTTTACAGACCCATGGGAATTTCGGTAGGCCCGGATGGTTCTTTATATTTAGCCGAAACAGTAAAAGGCAAGCTATGGCGTATAATGTATAAAGGGGAGAAAAATAATTTTGGTGAATTACAATTAGCCGGAATGGAAGAAAGAAAATCCACTTCTAGTATAAGAACACCTCATGAAATAAATGATAACTTAATCCCGAAGGGAATTTGGGAAGAAGGACAAAAAACTTATTATACATATTGCAGCGTATGTCACCAGGAGAACGGTAAAGGTGCAGGAACAAGATTTCCACCTTTGACAGGATCTGATTGGGTCACAGGAGACAAGGATAAGCTTATAAATGTGGTATTAAATGGGTTAGAAGGTCCGGTAGAGGTAAATGGAGAATTATTTAACAGCATAATGCCACAACATAGCTTTTTAGAAGATCAGGCAATAGCAGATGTTCTCACCTATATTAGAACCAACTTTGGAAATGAGGCAAGCCCTGTAGATGTAATAGAAGTTAGAAAAGTTAGAAATTCATTGAAAGTTAATTGATTGAATTCTAATGACTGATAGGTGAATTAAAAATTAGATAAATTAATTTAGTAAATGGTATAATAAAATATATAATACTAGTCTCAAACCCAACTAATTGGACATATGTTCTTAATAAATAATAGTGATATGAAATCTTTTTCAGTAAATATTCTTTTTGGAATCCTCGTTCTCCTTTCTTTTTCAGCGAGCATAAATGCACAAAATTATGATATCCTTATCAAGGGAGGAAAGGTCATAGATGCCAAAAATGGTATAAATGATATTATGGATGTTGCCATTTTTGAGGGTAAAATAGCCATGGTTGCTGTGAATATTCCCAAAAAGAATGCCAAAACAGTTATCAATGCGAAAGGACTTATTGTTACTCCTGGTTTGATTGATATTCATAGCCATAATTTTTTTGGAACGGAGCCTAATGCCTATCTAAGCAATAGTTTCGCAAGCCTTCCACCAGATGGATTCACTTTTAGGAGTGGTGTTACGACCATAGTTGATGTAGGTGGTGCCGGTTGGAGAAATTTCGATATTTTCAAAGAACAAACAATTGACAGATCAAAAACTCGAGTCCTGTCTTTTTTAAATATTATTGGATCTGGAATGAAAGGTGGGGCTATAGAACAAAATCTAGACGATATGAATCCGAAGCTAACTGCCATGGTTGCAAAAAAATACCCAGGAATAATTGTTGGTGTAAAGCTGGCTCATTATGAAGGGTTTGACTGGGAACCACTACATCGAGTAGTAGAGGCTGGTACTTTGGGAAATATTCCTGTAATGATAGATTTTGGAGGAAGTGATCCAGAATTATCGTTGGAGAAATTATTAATGGAAAAATTAAGACCAGGTGATATTTTTACACATACTTATGCTCATGTGAAAGGTAGAACACCAATTGTGAATGATCAAGGGAAAGTAAGACCTTATGTATTTTCAGCCCAAAAAAGAGGAATTATTTTCGATGTAGGCCACGGAGGTGGAAGTTTTGTATTCGAACAAGCCATTCCTGCGGTGAAGCAGGGTTTGCATCCAAATTCAATTAGTACAGACTTCCATACCGGAAGTATGAATGGAGGAATGAAAGACATCAGCAATGTAATGTCAAAATTCCTTAATATGAATATACCTGTGGAAGAGGTTGTCAAAATTACCACATGGAGTCCTGCACAAATTATTAATCGAACAGATTTAGGACATTTGTCAGTAGGGGCTGTTGCGGATGTCACTATATTGAATCTAAAAAAAGGAGATTTTGGCTTTGTGGATACCAAAAAATTAAAAATGAAAGGGACTCAAAAATTAGAATGTGAGCTGACTATAAGAGAGGGAAAAGTAGTATGGGATCTAAATGGTATTTCAAGTTCCTTATGGGATGAGTAATTATTTTTTTAATTAATATAATTTAAAGTATAAAATTAAATACCATTCTATAATAATTAGAAATAGAGAGTATTAGGAGTAAAAAAAAATATTAATTTTAGAATAGTATTGTAAAAACAAAATGAAACACATGAAAAAAAACTACAAGATCCTATTAATTACTTCTATTCTTTGTCTTTTAATTTCTTTGATTATGCTCGTATTAGGATATGGAGAAAAAATAGGACCTCCTCTCGTTTTCTTTTTCCTCCTGTTGGCATTTGCATTAAGAGGTCATGAAGTTTTTAAAGGATTTTCATTCACTGTGTTGATTTTTGCCGCGGTGACTGTATCTATGTTTTATCCTTCTTATTTTGTAAGTATTGGCAGTTTTGAACTTAAGTTGCTCATTGTTCCGCTGCTTCAGATAATTATGTTTGGAATGGGGACGGCAATGAGCCTGAAGGATTTTATAGGAGTTGTAAAAATGCCAAAAGGTGTATTGGTAGGCCTGGTCTGTCAATTTACTATAATGCCAATTTTAGGGTTTACTATTGCAAGTCTATTTGGATTTTCTGCAGAAATAGCAGCCGGGGTTGTGCTTATTGGCTCATCTCCTAGTGGATTAGCATCTAATGTGATGGCCTATTTAGCCAAGGCGAATCTGGCATTATCTGTAACTCTGACTGCAGTTTCAACACTACTTGCACCTCTCATGACGCCTTTGCTTATGAAGGTTTTCGCCGGTCAGTTTGTACCTATTGATTTTTGGTCTATGATGCTAAGCATCACAAAAATAGTTATATTACCAATAATTGCAGGTTTAATTTTTAATTGGTTTTTTCACGGTAAAGTCAAATGGCTCGATAAAGCAATGCCAATTGTTTCGATGGCAGGAATTGCCCTCATTATTACAATTATTACTGCTGCCGGGCGAGATAGCTTGCTTTCTATTGGTCTATTTCTAATATTGGCTGCCATTATTCATAACACGGCAGGATATTTCCTTGGATATTGGGGAGGAAGAGTATTTAAAATGAATGAAAGGGATTGTCGCACTATAGCATTGGAAGTAGGCATGCAAAATGGAGGTCTGGCTTCAGGAATTGCACTTGAAATGGGTAAAGTTGCCACTGTCGGATTAGCACCGGCGGTATTTGGACCATGGATGAATATTTCTGGTTCATCACTAGCTACATGGTGGAGAGACAGAGATCCCGATGCAAAAGAAAATGTTTCGGGTAACCAAAATAAAATCTAAAGGAGTATTAAATATTAATTAAAATTACGATTATGAAATTAATTAAATCAATGTTTTTGATTGGTCTCTTTCTTTTGGCCTTTAACTGTATAGAGGCCCAGACCATCTCTAAAGAGCAAATGATTTTTCTTACATCTGAATGGAAAGGAGAAAGATTTTCCGATGGTAGACCGAGAGTGGCAGATGATATTTTAGAACGCTTTAAATCTGTGACAATTGAAGAGGCATGGGGTGTATTGAGAAATGAAGGGTATCACAATCAATTTGAAGGAGGCTGGAAGCCTTTGCACGATGATGTGCCCATGGTTGGTCGTGCACTTACGGTTCAATATGTTCCCAACCGACCAGACGTTTCTGATCAAATCAAGAAAAAGGGAAAAGACGACGGGCGAATAGGAAATCCTAACTCATGGCCAATTGATATGCTTGAGATAGGTGATGTTTATGTTGCAGATGCGTTTGGAAAAATTGTAGATGGGACATTAATTGGTGACAATCTTGGTAATGCCATCTATGCAAAATCTAAATCGGGAGTTGTCTTTAATTCATCCAGCAGGGATATGGAAGGACTCGCAGAAATAGAAGGATTTAATGCATTTGTCAGAGATTGGCATCCATCATTCCTCACAGAAGTAATGCTGTTGAGTATTAACACACCCATCCGAATGGGAGCAGTAACGGTTTTGCCCGGAGACATAGTATTGGCAAAAAAAGAAGGTGTCATGTTCATACCTGCACATCTTGCAGAAAAAGTTGTAGTTACCTCAGAAATAGTAAGGCTGAGGGATCTGTTTGGTATTACACGTTTAAAAGAAGGTCGTTATACGCCTGGGCAAATAGATAATAAATGGTCTGAGGAAATTGAAAGGGATTTTTCGAAATGGTTGGTCGACCATATGGATGAATTGCCGGTACCCAAGGAACAGATACAAGAACTTTTAAAGAAACGGATGTATTAAATAATTGAAATAAATTAGTAACTAAATATAATTAATATGGATAATTTAACTAGCAGAAGGACATCGTTAAAAAAAATTGGAATGGCTATTATTGGAACATTTGGAATTGGTATTGCAAATACCATGGCCAGGGAAACGAAACCAAAAAAGGAGGTAGTGGGAGATATTGAACAGGATCAACAGACTCCATTGTTCTCAGGGTCTGTAAAACATGGAGATACTCTATATGTTGCAGGTAAAGGAGCTCATTTTGAAGGAGATATAAAAGCTCATACAGATCATGTATTGAAGGAGATTGAAAAGGAATTAGTAAAAAACGGTTCCTCTATGGAACAGGTATTGAAAGTAAATGTTTATCTCCATGATCTGGAAGACTATAAGGGGATGAATTCAGTTTACAGAGGGCGTTTTGGAAAAAATCCGCCAGTTAGAACTACCGTCGCTGTTTACGGAGGAGTACCTGGTAATTCTTTGGTAGAAATGGATTGCATAGCGGCCGTAGATTAATAAATAATTAAATTTTAAGTTATGGTTACAAGAAGAAAATTATTAAAAACAATTTCCGTACTTCCCGTAGTAGGCAGTTTATTTGGAACGGGAATATTATCGGCACAGGTTATGACGGAGGCAGTTGTTCAACCTCCTACAAGAGACTTTTTTAAAGAATTGGGTCTAAGAACATTTATCAATGCAGCAGGAACTTACACGTCTATGACAGGTTCATTAATGCACAAAGAAGTTACGGATGCAATAACGTATGGAGCAACAGAATATGTGAACCTTGATGAACTTCAGGATAAAGTAGGGGGTAGAATTGCACAACTTTTGGACTGTGATTATGCCACTGTAACCTCTGGGGCATTTGGTGCTATGAGTATTGGTCTTGCGGGAGTTATTTGTGGTATGGAGGTAAAAAATGTTGAGCAACTACCTGATCTCACCGGGCTAAAGAATGAAGTAATACTTCAGGAAGGGCATAATATTGTTTACACTCATGCACTTAGAAATGTTGGTGTTGATATTATTACTGTAAAAACGAGTAAGGAGCTTGAAAAAGCTATCAATAAAAAAACCGCCATGATGTGGTTCTTACATGCCAACACGGACTCAGGTGAAATAAAGCACAAGGAATTTTTGGAGATAGCAAAAAAGCACAGCATCCCAACCTTTATTGATTGTGCAGCGGATGTTCCACCTGTGGACAACCTATTCAAGTTTACGAAAATGGGCTTTGATCTGGTGGCGTTTTCAGGAGGAAAAGGACTTAGAGGACCGCAAAGTGCCGGTTTATTGCTAGGTAACAAAAAGTTTATTGAGGCAGCGAGGTTACATACACCACCTCGGGGATTTAATATTGGCCGCGGAATGAAAGTGAATAAGGAAGAAGTGCTAGGGATATTGGTAGCTTTGGAGCTGTATTTGCAAAGAGACCACGAAAAAGAGTGGGAAATGTGGGAAAAACAAATAAATTTAATAAGTGATAGCGCATTATCAGTAGAGGGAGTAAAGACAGAGATCCATGTTCCTAAATATGCCAATCATGTTCCGTCGTTAAGAATAGAATGGGATCAAAGTATAGTTAAGATTTCTCCCGAAGATCTCAGGCAAGAATTACGGGATGGTCATCCTTCTATAGAAACTGTTGGAGGTAAAGAGCACGTTGGTATCACAACTTGGATGTTAGACCCTGGTCAGGAAAGGGTCGTTGCCATTCGATTGAAAAAAATATTAGAGGAGAATTCTTAATATATCGAGGAGAAATAGAGGGCTATCAGGTTGGTTTGGTGGAGCTGATGCTTTTAAACATTAACTTAACCAGAGTTATTCGTAAGAATGATTTTTTTGGGAATTAATTAGCTCATATATTCATCAAAGCCAAACTCATCCTCTTCCTCATCGTCGTCTTGATCTCCAGATAAATTGTCGCTCTCAAAAGCAAGATTTGGAGCGTTTTTAGGTACAGCACCTAGAGAAAAAACCAAACTGGGTAGTTCATAATTAATAGGTTCTAAATTAGATTCAATGAGTTCAATATAAAAGGTCCACATACTAAAAAAATCATAAACATAGATCAATTTGGCATTTTCTACTGCTAAAATATTCTCTAATATGATTTCTCTCATTTGGGTCTTTGGGTCTAAATTATCTCCCATATCAAATAATGGAAATTCCTCACCTTGGATCCAATCTTCATTTGATCTGTAAAAAGCAGCCATTTCATTTCCTTCGAAACCAAATGCATTGGACAAAGCGTTGTGCAGATCTTCCAATGTTTCGGTTTTAAGAATTGCAATATCCCTTATTACATCTTCCTCTACGTTTAATATTGCTCTAATTTTATAAATCATATTATTTATTCGAAATTTGCGGCAAAATTACCAAATAAACATGTAATTCGCCACTATATTTAATTTAATTTTTAAGTTTAATCTTGTCTATAACCTGTTCATAGATTGAAAAATATTACTTTTACGTCTAACTAATAAATTCAAGGATGAGTACTAAAGAAATACTTTCTAAAATTAATTCTATAAATAAGAATACCCTTATGGAGACGTTGAATATTCAATATACCGAAATAGGGGAAGATTATTTGGTTGCCACTATGCCGGTTAATGAGAGAGTACATCAACCAATGGGTTTATTGCATGGTGGTGCTACAGTTTCTTTAGCGGAGAGTGTAGGGAGTATGGCATCTCATTTATTTATTGATACTAAAAAATTCGAAGCAAGAGGAATAGAAATTTCCGCCAATCATGTAAAGAGCAAAAGAAAAGGAGTGGTTACTGCAACAGCCAGAATTATTCATAAAGGAAAAATGACACATTTATGGGAGATAAAAATTGTTGATGAAGAGGGAAAGCTTATTTCTATTTGTAAATTGACTAACATTATTTTGCCTAAAAATTGAGCCATTAAGTATGAAGAAAAAATGGATAAGGAATGGATTTAAAATTATTGGGCTACTGCTATTAATTTTTTTTATAGCTCTTTCCATATTGTTTTATAAATTGTTCAGCCCAAAATCTGATAAGGAAGCGTTGGAGGTCTTACAAACAGAATTCAATCACCCTTTTATTAGGTACGTCCAGTATAAGGACAATTCAGTGAGAACAATTCATATGCAGAAAAAGATAGATAATAAGCTCCCTACTCTTGTATTAATTCATGGTTCCCCAGGCTCAGCTCTTGATTTTAAAAAGTATTTATTGGATAAAGAATTAAATCAAAAATATAATATAATCACCTATGACAGAATAGGATATGGCAATGGGAATAGAGGAATAGTTGTAAATTCGTTGAAAGAGGAAGTAGAGGTTTTAGATGCAGTTTTGGCAAGGATAAAGACCGAAGATGTAATTCTTGCAGGTTATTCTTACGGAGGGACTACTGCGCTGGCCAGTAAAAAAAAATATAAGTTAAAATTACTTCTGGCTGCAGCAGTAAGGGGAGATCTGGAACCCATGTTTTGGTTAATGAAAATATACGAATGGAAACTTACACGACCGTTAGTGCCAAAAGTATTTCAGGCTGCCACAGAAGAAAAATTGCGTCATAGAACGGAACTGATCAATTATGAGAATCAATGGGATATAAGTAATACAAAAATAATCTCTATACATGGTAAGTTAGACCGAATTGTCCCTTATCAAAATTCCATTTTTTTAGAGAATAAATTAAGTCCCGAGATCTTTGATTTAATTCCTCTTGAAAAGGGGAGACATGATTTGATCTGGACCAATTTTGAGGTAATTAAAAATGTTTTTCTAAAAGTTGCAGACTGATGGAGAGTTTAAAAGAGGAATTAAATAAATGCCTTAATCGGGATACGCCATTTGTTTTTTATAGAAAGCCTAACTCTGAAACTGTAAAGGCCCTCATTCAAAATGATGATTCTACAAATTTTGCTGACGGTTTATCGGTTTCAGGATTTGTATTCGCTCCTTTTGATGATCAGGAAAAATCCTTGGTAATAAGGGAAGGTAATTCAGTTAGCCTTTCTTTTTCAAGTAAAGGGGGAGAGGAGAAATCTATAGAAATTCATATTGGAAAGAGCAATGTTGAGGATAGGAAAATTTACATTGCTCTGGTGCAAAAAGCAATCGATTTCATAAATAATTCTAATACAGAAAAAATTGTCCTTTCCCGCAAGGAAATAGTTTATTACAGAGACATTAATATATTTGATGTACTGGAAAAACTCTTAAATTATTATCAAGAGGCTTTTGTATACATTTGGTTTCATCCTGTGACAGGACTATGGATGGGAGCTACTCCTGAAACATTAATTGAAGTTAATGATAATAGATTTAAAACTATGGCATTAGCTGCTACACAGAATTATGAGGGTACATTAGATACTTTTTGGAATATTAAAGAAAAACAGGAGCAACATTTTGTAACTAACTATATACAATTCAAGCTTAAAGATTTTAATTTAGAGATAAGTGAACCATTTACTATTAAAGCGGGAAGCTTACTTCATATTTGTTCAGAGATCCAAGGGGAATTATCCTCCGGAGATGAACTTCAAAGCATAATTAGCACTTTGCATCCTACTCCTGCAGTTTGTGGTATTCCTAAAGAAACTGCAAAACGTTTTATTCTCAAAAACGAAAATTATAATCGCGAATATTATACGGGATTTTTGGGTGAAATTCATTCTGATTCTGTAACAAACTTATACGTGAATTTACGTTGTATGAAGATAAATGATACAAGTATAAATATTTATGTAGGTGGGGGAATAACAAAAGACAGTATAGCAGAAGATGAATGGGAAGAAACATGTATAAAAAGTGACGTAATGAAAAGGGTTTTGTGATAAACATTTTTATTTTTGTTGTTTAAACATTTATTAACTGATGACTCAATTTCCAAAAAATAAGCTTGCCCAACTGGTCATACAAAGTTGTATTGATAATGACATTGAAAATGTTGTTATATCACCAGGTTCAAGAAACGCGCCATTAACCATTGGTTTTGTAAATCACGCAAGAATAAATGCACTAAGTATTGTAGATGAACGAAGTGCAGGCTTTTTTGCTTTAGGAATTGCTCAACAAACACAAAAGCCAACTGCTTTGGTTTGTACATCCGGATCGGCCTTATTAAATTACTATCCTGCAGTTGCAGAAGCATATTATAGCAACATTCCTTTGGTAATTATATCAGCGGATAGACCGAAGCATCTAATAGATATTGGAGACGGACAAACCATTAAGCAAGAATATGTATTTACCAATCATATTCTTTTCAATGCAAATCTACTCGATATAGAAAGTCCTGACTTAGTTCAAGAAGATCATGATGAGCAATCCTCTTTGTTAAATGACGAGATTTTGGATGATCAAGCTTTAATTGATAAAGCTCTTTATATTGCAAAGGATCAAAGTGGTCCGGTTCATATTAATGTTCCTTTTGATGAACCGCTGTATGAAACAGTAGAGAAACTGAATAGCATCAATGATAAGTCTTCGGGATCAGAAAGACCGGAAGTTGTGATTGATAATATAATGGAAGAATCGAATCGGGGAGTTGAAAAAATTCAGGATCTTGCTGAGATCTGGAACAATTCTTTGAAAAAAATGATCTTAATTGGAACAAATTATCCGGATGAATTGTTGCAATCCCAATTAGATGAGATCAGCCTGGATGATTCAGTAATTGTTCTTACAGAAACAACTTCTAATGTAAATAATCTTCAATTCATTAACAGCATCGATAAAGTTATTTTTCCAATGAATGATAAGGAATTGGAAGAATTTAAGCCTGATATCCTATTGACATTAGGAGGTATGATCGTTTCAAAAAAAGTTAAATACTTTTTAAGGAAATTTTCTCCCAAACATCACTGGCATATTGATATTTATAATGCGAATGACACTTTTTTCTGTCTGGAATATCATTTTACCATTTCCCCTCAATATTTTTTAGGTCAGTTTTTAACCTATATTAAGGCGAGAGAAAGTAAATATAAAAAAGCATGGATAGATGTCAAGGCGTTAAGAGATGACAAACATGATAAATATCTAGAACAAATCGAGTTCTCAGATCTTAAAACCTTTGAAATTCTATTGAAACAAATGCCATATAATATGCATGTTCAATTGGCAAATAGCTCAATTATTCGTTATACGCAATTATTTAATTTGAATACTTCTCTGGAAATATATTGTAATAGAGGAACAAGTGGAATAGAAGGAAGTATGTCAACTGCTATAGGAGCATCTTATATTAATAAAAAACAAACGGTTCTTCTTACGGGTGATATTAGTTTTTTATATGATAGCAACGCCCTGTGGAATAAATATATAAAGAACAATTTTAGAATCGTTTTGATCAATAATTCAGGAGGTGGAATTTTCAGATTTATTCCGGGACCCAAATCCACGAATGTCTTAGAATTTTTCGAAACACCTCATCATTTAAATGCCGGTCAACTTTGTGAAATGTACGGTTTAGAATATTTATTTGCTGATAACGAAGAGAAATTAATATACCAATTAAAATCTTTTTATTTGTTGGACGAAAAACCTAAGCTACTTGAGATACAAACTCCTAATGATGTAAATGACAAGGTATTAGAAAATTATTTTAAATTTTTATAACTTCGGTTTAAGTTTATTTAAGGAATATTATCATTCTATATCGGGTGTATGAACAGTTGATAAAGGAGATTTTTACATTATTTCGAATAATTGTTATTAGCTTAAGTTCTCTAGGTATGGGTATAGAGAAATAATTTACTAAAACGACTTTTTGTTTATAAATTCGAACTGGATATTTAGATCGTACCAGAAAAACCCAGATCCATTCTAAAGAGCAAATACATGAGTCCAGATTGCAGGGAGATCATAATAGTCATAGAACCTTGATGTACTTCATCTATTGAGGGAACGGAGAAAGTGGCCTTCAGAGCAGCTATGATTTACCGCATAAAAAAAGGGTGCTTAAAAGCACCCATTAAAAGAGATATTGAATTATCGACTAGGATCTTACAACTCTTACCGGCATCAAATACATTTCTCCGGGTTTTGTAGTTCTGTGAGAAACTTTTTTATAATTTATTTGCTTTTTGATATGTTTTACGGTAAGAGGGTTGTCTGAAATAACTGAAATGATAATCACTTCACCCGAAGAATTAACCGTAAAGATAACTTCAGCCGTTACTTCATCTGCTAAAAGTTCATACGGGCTACTAGTGCCTAAAAGTTGGACTAATTCAGATCTTAATTGATTGCTCGGTTTTACAGGATTTTCATTGGCAGAGGCAATATTAATTGTAAATACTAATGCGAATGCTGTGATAACTAATTTTAAGGTTTTCATAATAATATAATTTAGATTAGACATATAGATTAGACTTTTATATACATAAAGGAACGACTTTTGTCATATTTGTTACTTTTAATAAGGTTAAAATTTTACCAATTAAGAATATTTTAACCATATTTAATTGTTTATTATGAATATATTAAGGAATACTTAACAAAGTAGTCAGATCATTCAGCCAAATAGCACTGAGCTTTATACGTGATCTTGGCATCGATATTCAAGCCAACTTTAGAATTACTTTAGAAATTGGCCTTAATTTTATGCTCTGATAAAATTTATTAACAATTAAATATATTTAAGCTATGAAAAAAAATGTATTATTATTGGTAATTGCTATGGTCATATCATTGGGATTCCAAAGTTGCAATGATGATAAAGAAAGCAACACTGCCAGAGTCCAGTTAAAATTAATTGACGCCGAAGGTGATTATGAGCAGGTTAATGTTGAAATAATAGATATTCAATATAATAGTTCAGAGGACGAAGAAGGATGGAAAAGTTTTACACCCGAAGGAGGTTATCCGATTAATATTGATCTTACACAACTCATTGCTGGAAATAGTCTTTTATTGACCGACGAAATTATTCCTTCGGGGATGTTAAAACAAATAAGACTTGTTTTAAGTGATAATAATTCAATAGTAATTGAAGGAGTGGTGGAGCATGTCCGCCTTTATACACCAAGCGCACAGCAATCAGGTTTAAAATTAAAGTTAGATACCGAATTAGAACCTGGTTTTTCCTATACTTTTATTCTTGACTGGGATGTTCAAAGATCAATTGTTAAAGCAGGTAATTCCGGAAGATATAATTTGAAACCTGTAATAAGAGTTAATACAGAGGTTAATTCTGGCTCCATTAGTGGTAAAGTAATCGGAGAAGTTCAAGAAGACAATGTTGATGGACCTGTGGCTCTTGAAGGTATTGTTGTGAGGGTATTTAAGGCTAATGCCGTAGAAGGTGATGAACATGTAGCCGTAACCTCAACCAATGTTAACGGTGAGTTTTTGTTTCAAGGGCTTGATGCAGGAGATTATAAAATTACGATAGAAGATAATAGTTATATCAAGTATGAATCGCTGGAGGCTATTAATGTATCTGTTGGTGTTATTTCAGATACGGGAACAATTGAATTGAAAGTACCTGTAAACTAGGTATATATCTAAATATTAGACTTAATAAATAAGCCCTCCTTAGAAATAAGGAGGGCTCAGTGCTCTAAATATGGTTGCTACTGCATCTAATTATTAATGATTTAATTAATAATCACTAACTTAGGAATTAACTAAAGCTATATACTATGGCCTATAAAGAAAAGAGAGCAAACATTATTCGTTGGATTGCCAGAATTTGGGGGACTCTTATATTGGCTTTTGTTTTATTTTTTTTGATCGCTGACCTAATTGGTGGTGCAGAAAATGGAGGAGGACTTAACAAAGATGAAGTCTTATCATTTATCTTTTTCCCGATGAGTACTTTACTTGGACTAGCAATAGCTCTTAAGTGGGAAGGATTGGGAGGATTGATAGCTACTCTGGGAATTGCGGGTCTATTCATTGTGAGATTTGATTTAATTTCAGATTTTGTTTTTATAGGAGGGGTTGCCCCACCCGGTATTCTTTATCTCATTTATTGGTTCTCAACCAAAGAATCATCTAAAAACACCTAATAGTAATATCGTTTAAAACTCATTAATAAATACGAAATTGTTGCTCATTTACAGGTATAATGAAATTCGAATTGATAATGCAGAATATGAATTTATATGTCAAACTGGAATTTCTATCGATTTTGTTGAATAAAATTATTCCTATCGGAAGACTTAATTCATTGAAATTAAGTAAAGTACTTTAGTGTAGATGAGCCTAAACAGGTTTTTGTAAATTAAAAATTGATCTAAATATTTTACTTCGTCTTTTTTAAAACTATGACAAATATCATAGTGTGTGAATTTCGTCTAATGTAAATTTGAGTACTTGATTTTTTTAGTTAGTAAAAAAAAAGTTTTTGATTGAGAAGCCAGTTGTAGTAATGCGACTGGCTTTTTTCATTGGTGACTGGAGTAACATTCATTCTGTAGATTTATAATTAAATTTGTATAGTTAATAAATTAGATTTAAGAGTGATTTTCTTATTAAGCCAGTTATAGACACATGACTGGCTTTTTTCATTTTATTTTTGAATACTACATTATTTACTTTGATCAACAAAAGTTAGGTCTCGGGCGGAAAACACATCATTTCGTCCTGATTATTTGATTTAGTAGAAGAATAAAAGTGTACAGGACTGGATTTTTAAGGTATCATGGGTCATAATGATTTAAGAATGTCTGGCTTCAATATCATCCAATAGTTTTAACCCAAGCTCTTGGAGTCTTAGGAGTTCAAAGCGGTGATCAAACATTTCCTGTATGCTCATTCCATCTCTATCAAGATCAACCAAATTAAGTAATTTTCTAAATACATCTCCAAATTTTGTTTCATCCATATTTCCAAAATATTAATGCTTTTAAATTTATTTACTATGACATAGCAGACATAGTTTTAAGAGTAATAACGTATTAATTAGAAATTATTTGAATTGTATCGGTATAATTAGGTATGTCTATTCCTTTGACATCTAGTTTAAAAAGATTTTCTTATCAATAGAATTATCATCAAACATTATTGTTAGTTGAAAAATAAGTCTCTTGTAAGTAGATTAGAGAACATGGCTTTGTCGTCGTTATATATTGTAACAATCAGGAAATCAATCTAATTTCATAACAATCACAAAGTTGTAGAATGTTGACTAGGTAAGAATTAGGATTAATGCAATCTTTTAATTATTATATTTATCGATTAATTTGTGTTTGATCAAAAGTTCAAAGGGTTAAGTTCTTTTATTTGAAATTTGCAGATATATCAAATTTGTAGCACTTATTGTTTTATATATAGCAAATTGAGAATGATCTATTTACCTACTTTGTAATGTAATTGGTCGAATTTTTTTTATTTCATAGTGAATTGATTTATATATTGAGAAAAACTTAGTCAAATTAATAGTTTATGAAAAAATTTACAATAGTTTTCTACTTTCTGATTCCATATTTATGCTTTGTGTTTGTAAAGTTCTTATTGGCGGATGAGGGAACTTATAGATTGTTGAGTTCTGCCAATCCATCAGAAGGATATTTGGCGATCAATGAACAACAAGTACCAAATATTATAAGCTTTAATTTTCATGTAAAACCCATATTATCGGATAAATGTTTTCTCTGTCATGGTCCGGATGCAGGAACGAGGGAAGCGGGTTTAAGATTTGATATCAAAGAAGTTGCTCTCGGAGCTTTAGGTGAGTTGAAAGATCATTATGCAATAGTTCCGGGTAATACGGATGAGAGTAAATTGGTATATCGAATTACAAATGATGATCCAAACGTGCGAATGCCTCCCCCTGTTTCTAATCTTACACTTAATGAATATGAAAAGGAAATTCTTATAAAATGGATAGAACAAGGTGCTACCTGGGAGTCGCACTGGTCTTTTATCCCTCCAGTTAAGCCTGATGTTCCTACAATTAAAGAAGAAGGTTGGGCTCAGAATGAAATAGATCTTTTTGTACTTAGTAAATTGGAAGCAAAGGGAATGAAACATTCTAAAAGAGCCACAAAAGAAAAATTAATTAGGCGTTTGTATTTTGACCTCACCGGATTGCCACCGGATTTGGATGCAATTGATAATTTTTTAATGGATGCGGATAGTAACGCATACGAGAAAGTAGTAGATCAATTATTAGCATCAAAGGAATATGGCGAGAGGATGAGTTCGGATTGGTTAGATGTTGCCAGATATGCAGATTCACACGGCTATCAGGATGATTTGGAAAGAACCATGTGGCCTTGGCGCGATTGGGTAATTCATGCTTTCAATTCAAATTTACCCTTTGATGAATTTATTACGTGGCAGTTGGCGGGAGATTTGCTAGACAATCCAACCAAAGAGCAAATATTGGCCACAGGATTTAATAGAAACCACAAAATCACTCAAGAAGGTGGGGTGGTGGATGAAGAATACCGTGTAGAATATGTAATGGATAGAACAATCACTACAACAAAATCTCTTTTGGGCTTAACAATGGAATGCAGTCGATGTCATGATCATAAATATGATCCGGTTTCCCAAAAAGAATTTTATCAAGTTTATAGCTTTTTCAATCAAGTCGATGAAAAAGGAAGAATTGAATATGGAGAAATACCTAAGCCATACATTGAGATAGATTCTAACTTAATAATTAAAGAAATTCCATTTATTCGAAAACCTGATTCTATTAAGGAGTTGAAAGTTATGATTATGGAAGAGTCTCCCGGATTGAGGGAAACTCATATTTTGAATCGAGGGGCTTACGACGCTTTGGGGGAGGTTGTTACTTACGGGACTCCCGAGGCAGTTTTAGCTTTCGATCAATCTCTGCCAAAAAACAGGCTAGGACTCTCGGAATGGTTTCTTAGCGAACAAAATCCATTGACAGCCAGAGTGACAGTGAATCGCTATTGGCAATTAATTTTTGGAAGAGGAATTGTTTCTACACCTGCTGATTTTGGAAATCAAGGTGCTCTTCCAACACATCCAGAATTATTGGATTGGTTAGCGGTAACTTTTCGGGAAGAAGGGTGGGATATCAAATTATTGATTAAAAAATTTGTTATGTCATCTACCTATCAACAGTCATCATTAATTTCGAAGGAAGGACTGGCGTTAGATCCACAAAATGAATTATTGGCAAGAGGGGCACGATATAAATTGCCCGCGGAAATGATTCGGGATAACGCATTGGCAGTAAGCGGTTTGTTAGTTAGAAAAACAGGAGGCCCTAGCGTTAGACCATATCAACCCGAAGGATTGTGGAAGGAGAAAACCGGAGGCGGAGGAGGAAGCTTGGCTAGCTACAAGATGACAAAAGGAGAAAATTTATATCGTAGAAGCTTATACACCTTTTGGAAAAGAACAGCACCACCACCTTCCATGATGACTTTCGATACAGCATCTCGAGATTTTTGTGAAGTGAAACGTCAAAAAACAAGTACTCCGCTTCAAGCCTTGGTCTTGTTAAATGACCCACAGTACATTGAATCGGCACGAGTATTGGCAACGAATATCTTAAAGAAGGAATTGAATTCACAAGAAGATATATCGAAACTTCTATTTAGAACAATAACTTCTAGATTACCCGATAAAGAGGAGCTTCAAAATATGACGGTATATCTGGAAGAATCTGAAGAAGGATTAAAGAGTTCAGATAAAAACTTTGAAGATTTACTGACTATCGGAGACACCCCGCTTGATGAAAGTGTGGATAAGTATGATCTGTATAAATACACTACTTTGGCATGTGTATTATTAAACTTAGAGGAAACAATAATAAAAAGCTAATTTTATTGAGATGGACGAAATAATCAAAAAATTAAACATAAACAATAGGAGGCATTTTTTAAAAAAATTAGGCTTTGGAATAGGGGCCGCCGCTTTGGCTTCAATGTATGATCCATTGCAAATTTTCAAAGGTGGGAATGAAGCGAATTCAGCGGGGATGAACAATGGTCAATTAAATCTTCCTCATTTTGCACCTAAGGCAAAAAGAATTATTTATTTATTTCAAAGCGGAGGTCCTTCCCAGTTAGATCTATTCGACAATAAACCTTTGTTAAATGAATTAAGAGGGAAAGAATTGCCTGATTGGGTTCGTCAAGGACAGCGTTTAACCGGTATGACATCAAATCAAAAAAGTTTCCCCTTGGTTGGGAGCAATTTTAAATTTAATCAATATGGTCAGTCCGGTGCCTGGTTGAGTGATGTATTACCATATACTGCGAAGATTGCAGATGAGTTATGTTTCATAAAATCAATGCATACCGAAGCAATCAATCATGATCCTGCTATTACATTTTTTCAAACGGGCTCTCAACAACCTGGAAGACCTTGCATGGGCTCATGGATGAGTTATGGATTGGGTAGTTTAAATGAAAATTTACCAACTTTTTCAGTGCTGCTTTCACGAGGAACAGGAAGACCACAAGCACAACCTTTATATTCCAGATTGTGGGGTAATGGCTTTTTAAATTCTCTACATCAAGGAGTCCAATTTAGAGCAGGAAAGGATCCGGTATTATATTTAAAGGATCCTGACGGAATGAGTCGTATGACGAGAAGAAAAATGCTGGATCATATAGCTGAGCTCAATGAAAAACAAGAACGCGAATTTGGTGACCCTGAAATAAGCAGTAGAATTGCCCAATATGAAATGGCCTACAGAATGCAAACTTCTGTTCCTGAAACGATGAATATTAAAAATGAGCCAGATTATATTTATCAAATGTATGGTGCAGATGCAGCAAGACCAGGTACTTATGCGGCCAATTGTCTTTTAGCTCGTAGGCTTATTGAAAAAGATGTACGATTTGTACAATTGTATCATATGGGATGGGATCATCACGCCAATTTGCCAAATGCTACGGCTAAACAAGCGAAAGATACTGATCAAGCTTCTGCTGCTTTGGTTATGGACTTGAAACAAAGAGGATTGTTAGATGAGACACTTGTGATCTGGGGAGGAGAGTTTGGTAGAACAAACTATAGTCAGGGAACTCTAACCAAAGATGATTATGGCAGAGACCATCATCCTAAATGTTTTACTATCTGGATGGCAGGTGGGGGTATAAAGCCTGGAATGACTTATGGAGAAACAGATGATTATGGATACAACATAATAAAAGACCCGATGCATGTTCATGATTTGCAGGCTACAACGCTTCATTTAATGGGAATAGACCATACGAAAATGATATATAAACATCAGGGTAGAAGATATAGATTAACAGATATTGCGGGAAATGTTATTCATAACGTACTGGCATAAATATTTAATATTAATAATTAAAGATATATGTTGAGACGAAAGAAGTTACTGTTTTTTACTGTAGCCTTTATATTTTCCATAAGTGCCTATGCTGTAGAAAAAGAAGAGACCCCAAGAGTACTTTTATTTTTTGGTAGATTTCACCCCTTATTACTACACTTGCCTATAGGAGCTTTATTGCTCACTTTTTTTATCGAAATTATTGGAAGATATAAAAAGAATGATTTCAATCCAATGATAATAAATGCTTTGGCATTTTCAGCATTTTTCTCTGTTCTGACTGCCATATTGGGCTATTTTTTGTCTCTCGAAGGAGGATATGGAGAGGAAATTCTTCAGATTCATATGTACGCAGGATTTACGATGGCAATTATGACATGTTTGTTGTTTTATGCAAAAAAAACTAAGAACGGAGCAATGAAGAAAATGTATATGCCTCTATATATTACAACTCTTTTATTGACTACTGTTACAGGGCATTATGGAAGCATATTGACTCATGGCGACAATTTTTTAACGGCTTATTCACCCTTAACATTTGATGAAGAACAGGAATTAATATTAGATACAGACAGTTTGTATTATTATAAAAATGTAGTTATACCTATACTTGATGACAAGTGTATTCAATGTCATAATTCAAATAAAACTAAGGGAGAGTTGAATTTAAGTACGATTGAACATATTAAAAAGGGAGGAGAAAATGGAGAAATATTGAAGGCGGGAAGTATTAGTGAAAGTGCCATGTATACTTCTTTGATTTTGCCCATTGAGGAAGATAATCACATGCCTCCATCTGGAAAGCCTCAATTGACAAGAAATGAAATATGGTTGATCAAGCATTGGATAGCAACAGGAGGTGATTTTAATAAACAATCAATCAATTATGCGGATAATGATACACTTTCCAAGTTGTTAGTAGATTACCTCGTTCTGCCAAAAAGAAAAGTTGATGATGCAGATTACAAAGACATTGAATATTTAATTGAAAATGGATTCATTATTAGAAAAATTGTTTTTGGCGAACCATATTTGAGTGCGACCTATTCAAATAATGGTAAAATAATTTCTAAAAAGGCCATCAAAAGATTGTCATCAATTTCGGAACAATTAGTTGAGCTTAATTTGCAGGAAAGTAAACTGTCGGATGATTTGGCATATGGATTAAAAAAATTAAACTCTTTAAGAATTTTACGTTTAGATCAGACTTTAATAACCAATAAAACTCTTGAAACTATAAAAGACAAAGAGGAGTTAGAAATATTGAATCTATTCGATACAGGTGTAACAAATGAAGGCATAACTGAATTACTAAATTTTATTGAGCCTGAGAAAATATTTTTTGGAAATATAGGAAATCAAGCCGATAATATTGTTGTAAATGATGAACTTGGTGGACAAACTACCATATCACAGGGTCTGCAAGAAGGTTTTATTGAGAAAACAAAACTGGATAAGCCAATTCTTGTTGGGGAAAAGTCAATATTTGAAGGTGAAATAAAAGTAGAAGTAAAAGGTAATCTTAATGATGAGAAAATATTTTATACACTTAATGGAAAAGAACCTGATAGTACTTCAATAGCGTATATAGAACCTTTTATTTTAAATGTATCATCTCAATTTAAAACTAGATCATTTAAAAAGAATTGGTATCCAAGTGATGTTGTGGAAAGGGATTATTTCAAAGTAAAGCATAAAATTGAAGATGTGGCCGTAAAATATCCACCGGAAAAATCTTATCCGGGTATAGAAAAATTAATCAATCTTGAAAAAGGTTCTGTCAATTTTAGAGATGGAAAATGGAATGGATATTATGAGGATTTAATTGCTACTCTAGATATGGGAAAAACTGTTGACTTTGAAGGCATATCAGTTAATTGTTTGGAGGGGATTTCAAATTATATTTTTTACCCGATGAATATGGAAGTATTTGCTGGTAATTCATCGGAATCTATGAAACAAATTGCAAGGATGAATATTCCTCCAACCGATAGAAACAGAGATACTAAAATCAGGAATTTCAAAATTAATTTTGAAAAAGTAAATGCACGTTATATTAAAATTAAATTGAAGAATATGAAAACGGTTCCTAAATGGCATGAAGGAGCTGGAGCACAATCCTGGATATTTATAGATGAGATAATGGTCCTGTAATTTTTTGAATTACAGTATGAAGCTTCTAGATCCAAAGGACTGGATTCACGTGGAATATTTGAGATCTGAGAACAAGACAGGTGAATCGCATCGCTTAAAAGGATATCAAGAATGTCCTCAAGGATTCGAGGGGTGTTTACATTTTAAAAGATACACTGGTAGAGAACTTTTTTGCGGTTGGTACAAAGGCGAGTAAATAATTTTGTAAGTATTTGATAAACAAATTTTTAGTGCACATGACTGGACTCGAACCAGCACGTTCATAATCGAACACCAGCCCCTCAAGCTGGCGTGTCTACCAATTTCACCACATGTGCCTCTATAAATAGAGCGCAAATATAGCAATATAGTAGCAAATCGCGTAATAAGTCGTAGAACAAAATATGTAGTTAATTAATGATAAAGTAAAAATTATTTAATAAGGTAAAAGTGACTTTGCTAGAGCCTGATAAAAACTTAAATATCTTATTTAACTGAGCCTAACTTGAGAACAATTTTATAATTATGTAAGGTTAGATTTTTAATTGCGACGAAGTTGACTCATAGAATTAATTATAGAGTTAGTATTATAGAGCGGGTTATAGAAATATAACCGCTTTTTTTTTGAATATTTTATTTTTAAAATAAGAGCTAGAAATGGAAGTTTCTGTTCTGTCTTGTTCGTTTTGATATTTTGTTCTCATTACACTGGTTTTTTGTGTAACGCTATTTCAGGACGAGACAACAATAGAAAAGAAAAACCCGATCTTACGAAAGGGTTTTTCTCAATTGTTATAACTGAATTCTTCGAAATTCACAGACCAAACTTTATGAATTTCATTGACAAGTTACAAATTTTTATACAAATCACTATTTAACAAAGAAGGTTGGATATAATTTTTTTAGTATTTCATTAAGAGTATCTTATATCAAACTTAACATATTTTAGATATTATAGAATTAAATTTGTTTCGAATTAATTTTAGTTTTAGTAAGCTAAGAACCAGTTGTAGAATTACAATTGGTTTTTTTTATATCTAGCAGTCAATGAGGGCCATATGATAAATGTCATATAATTTAATTTAAAAGAATGTATATTTGAAAATTCAAGTTTAAGTTTTAGATTAATTACGAATTATAATGAAGATGTAGTTAAAACTTGATAAATTCATTAACTCAAATACCAGTCGTTGGGGGATGACTGGTATTTTTATGCTAACATATTTTTTGAAATTATAGAATCTATTTTAATCAATTTTCAAAATAGTCTGGAAAGTATTTTACACTCATCTTATGTAAACCCTCAATTTCTTTTTTTATTTTTTTTCTACTCTCATCTGTTGTCGAGTTAATTAGTTGTAACTCCAATATATTCAATCCATATTTATATAAATTCTTTGATGAAGCAGGACAATTATCAATACAATATCTCCAATGTTCATAGGCTTTATCATATTTAGTTCAATTTAACCTCTTTCAGGTGATGCATTCCAAGCTTTCATTTCAGACAATTGCCTAAAACTTTATGTATTTCAAAAAGACATGACCTAGTTATTTTCCAATAAAATAAAGATAATAAAATATTGGAAATTTAATTTATTGATTGACTTTGATAAATAAAAGGACTGTTTCGGACATAAAAAGTATCGTTTCGTCCTAAACATTTAATTTTTTGATGAATAAATATTTAAATTAGAGGAGATTTAAACCTTCTATGATGAAAACTACACTCGTAATTCTAGCTTTATTTATGTTATCTTTTTCATTCGAAAGTTCAAAAACTGAACATGATTCTCCGGAACAAGCTTATATGGTTTGGATTATGCATAAAACGGGAAATGGATTTGTTGAAATTTTAATTCCAGGTGAAGCATTACAAAGCCATTTAGACCATGGTGACGAAATAGCTTGTCTTCCTCCATGTCGGCCTTAGAGATAAAAGTTACGTTTCCATTAAAGGCAATAATAGTTTCATGAATTAAATTATAAAAATTGCTTAGATAAGTACTACTAACTAAACCACTTACTCCCCTCTGTAGGTGGTTTTTTTAGGTTATTTTTTTACAATATTTGAATCTGTCTTTCAAAGAAAAAACCACGCTAAAAATGGGGTTCCCTAATTATTTAAACCGTACTTAAATAAATTTCTAGACCAAACTTTATAACTTTTAAATTTTATCACGATATAACTCATTAGTTCGTCTTGATAATATTTCACTACTGTTCGGATATTAATTGTACCGTTTCGTCCTAATTCGTTTGTTTTTTCTATACGTTAGAATTACTTTAGAGCTTGGATTAATTTTAAGTTTAGTAAGCTAAGAAGTCAATTGCAGAAATGCAGTTGGCTTTTTTTATATAATGAATTACAATATTGTAACTATGCAGGAGTTCTATTTTTGTTAATATATCAATATTAACTTCCCCCATTAGATAGTCCGTTGTTAAAGGAACAGCAGGCTATCTTTTTTTGTCGAAGGATTCTAGAGGTCAATGAAAAAGAATCCTTAATAAATAGAATAATTTAAGTTGTCATTCGATTTACTTCATTAATCTCGTCACACACATTCTAATTCGTCAAGTTTCAGTAACTTTTCACCAAGTAGGTCAATTTGTTTTTCTTCATTATCACTGGCATTCAACAATTTCTCATCATACTCCTTTTCAATTTTTTGGAGTTGTTGAGTACAATTTAATTCTTGGTTTTTGCAACTAGTCATTACTCCCAATGACATAGTTATTACGAGGGGTAAAATTATCTTTCTCACAGCTTTGTAGGATAAGTTTGGAATAAAAGTATAAAAAAATGTTGACTTATTCAAATTTACAATAAAACTACAGTAGGGATGAAGATTAAAAGCTTTTGTATTATTATACCGACTAGTTTCATGTTCCGTGAATTATTTCTCATTCCTCTATAAATCTATACACCATTTTATAGTGGGCTAATTTTGAGTTAGTAGGCTAAAGTCGATTGTAGGAGTACAGTTGGTTTTTTATTTGGAGATACTCCTTTAAGTTGATATGCTTATTTTATTTTGCCTTGAATATTAGATTAATACAGTTAAAATGATTGTTCAAGAAATTATTTTCTTCTTTCTAAAATCGTATTACTCATATTGTTTGGGTTAATATTTGCAAGGAGCTGTACTCGGATTTTATTTATTGATAGAAAAGTTAAACACATCGGGTCGCGCATAATGTCCTACTACATCAAACATACGTTTTGCAGCTATGATTTGGTTAAGATCTATATCCACATACAAGATTCCTTCCTCAGCTTCCAGTGGTCCAGCCAAAAGTTGTCCGTTAGGGCCAATTACGCAACTATTTCCAACATTTATCCAATCTTTTCCATCAGGATATAGTTTTTTAAACTCATACTCATCAGGAATATCACTTATTCGTAGTGCCATACATGTACTAATAACAAATACCCCACCTTCTCTGGCAATATGTTGCATGGATTGCAGCCAATTCGTGCTTTTGTCCCAGGTTGGAGTAGCTAATATTTGAGTTCCACTTTCATAGATAGCATTCCGAACTAAAGGCATATAATTTTCCCAGCAGATAAGTCCGGCTATTTTTCCAGAATTAGTGTCATACGATGTCAAAGTACTACCATCTCCTTGAGACCATATAAGTCGTTCACCTCCAGTTGGGATAAGCTTTCGGTGTTTGCCTATTATCACACCATGGTGATCAATGAACAGCAAACTGTTAAACAGACTGGTATTGCTGGTTTCTGAATTACGCTCATGCATGCCCATTATTACGTTAATACCTGCTGATTTCGCAGCGTTGCACAACATATTTGTAGATTCATCCGGAACAGAAATAGCATTATTGACAAGCTTTATATAAAGTTCATTCAAATCAGCTCCTTTACTATTCGGTATAAGCCAAATCCAATCTGGATAACCTGAAATAAAAGCTTCAGGAAAAACGATCAAATTGGCTCCTTTTTTACCAGCTTCTAATATGGCATCACATGCTTTTTTGACTGTATTTTCTTTATCCAAAAAAATGGGAGAAAGTTGGGCGGCAGCCACTTTTAAAATGTTGGTCATTTTCATTCTTTTTTAATTAGATACAACTTACTATATACAAACGAATATAGTTATTTATCTCAAATCCTCACAGTGTAACATTAATTTTTAGATTTTCTATTGATACTCATTTCAACACTCATATCGAAATGAATAAACCGTTTTTTAGGCATCAATAATTTTCTTTGATAATGAATTAGTGTTCTTAGGACAATAAATGTTTGGTTTCGTCCCGATTATTTAATTTATCAATAAATATATATTAGCTTAGAGGGAGTTAAAAACCCTCTATTATGAAAACTACACTTTTGATACTAACTTTATTCTTGTTCTCTTTTTCATTAGAAAGCGCAATGATTGAAGAAATTTCTCCTAAACAAGGAGATAAAATTTTGATTATGCATAACACAGGAAATGGCTTCATCGAAATTGAAATTTCCATTGATGCATTAGAGTCTCATTTAGACCATGGCGATCTTTATATTGATGGAGGTGGGGGAGGTGGTTGTATTCCACCTGCTTGTTAAAAATCACTTTATAAATTAATTTTAAGGATTATTTTAACTAAAATCACCACTAATGTGATGTCCTAAATAGTCAAGCCACGTACTCCCCATTGTAAGTGGTTTTTTAATTTATCTACAATTGCTACATCTCAAGGCAACACCCTATAGAGCTCATCCTTAACTTTGTGATTATATGAAATATTCTAAATATTTTGGATCAGTTACTAAAGACAAAGGACAGCCTAATTTAAACGCAGAGCAGTTCAGGCGAATGATGAATATTGTGTCTGTTGAAGGTGTTATTCAAGGATTGAATATTATCAAGGAGAAATTTAAAAATACCACCGCTTATTATAAGTTTGATATTGATATTTTTAAGCATGAGAGAGTATTGACTGATTTAAGCGGAAATCTAAACCCTAATGAATTATTAAAAGAAATGTATCATTTGTCAATAGGTTGAGGATATAATCTTAATCACGTAAAAATTAATAAACAATGAAAATAATGCACTTAACAAGAATTCTATTTTAGGCAATTAACATTAGTTATGGCTAGGCCCACACTTTCCGCTACCTCTTTTAAAATTTGAACTATAGATCAAAAAAAAATCCGCCATGTAGCGGAGTTTTATTTTTTATTTTGGTGACCTGGCTGGGGCTCGAACCCAGGACCCTCTCCTTAAAAGGGAGATGCTCTACCAGCTGAGCTACCAGGTCAATTAATTCGGATGCAAATATACTATCAATTATTAATTAAACAAGTCTTTTATTAAAAAAAAAATAAAGATATTTGCAGTGAAAATATACTCCTAATAATCAATTTTTTATGAAAATTATCCTACTCGGTTATATGGCAAGCGGAAAATCAACTGTATCAAAAATATTGGCAAATGAGCATCATGTTGATGCCATTGATCTGGATGATTATATTATTGATGCAGAGGGTGATAGCATACAAAATATTTTTAAGAATAAAGGAGAGATCTATTTTCGAAAACAAGAAAATAAACGATTAAATGAATTGTTGAACAGTGAAAAAGATTTTGTATTGGCCCTAGGAGGAGGTACACCCTGCTATGCAAATAATATGGATTTGATCAAACAGAAATCAACTTCTATTTATTTAAAGGGAAATCTAAATACTTTGTTCGAAAGATTAGGTCAGGAAAAATCAAACCGACCACTAATTTCAGCATTGGATGATGATAAATTAAAAGAATTTATTGCTAAACATTTGTTCGAAAGAACACCATTTTATGAACAGGCTTCCTACACAATTTCCATAGATCAAAAATCTACTGACACAATAGTTGAAGAAATTAAAAAATTACCGCTTTAAGGTATTTGCTGCATTATTCTAAATATGCACTTGCTGCGTCCTTGTTAAATTCAACCGAAATATGCTCTTGTAAGGATGTAGAAAG